>Ga0272444_10000637_pt1 | contig 36513 bp, 34 predicted proteins | sample SSMForm13_FD_201033 | JGI IMG/M metagenome (GOLD analysis project Ga0272444, IMG submission 201033) | Marine sediment archaeal communities from Little Sippewissett salt marsh, Falmouth, MA, United States - SSM-Form-13 | ecosystem: Environmental > Aquatic > Marine > Wetlands > Sediment ...
TTATTACAACCGATCAAGCTCCCCAACCGGTTGGTCCCTACTCCCAGGCTGTTAAAGCAGATGGCTGGCTCTATATCTCAGGGCAAATACCGATTGATCCTAAAACCGGCGAACTGGTGACGGAATCTTTTGAACTGCAGGTACGAACGGTGCTTGACACGATCACGGCCATCCTGAAAGCGGGAGGATCGGGCCTGGATCGAGTGGTGAAGGTAACCATTTTCCTCGCCGACATGGATAATTTTGCAGCATTGAATGCAATTTATGATGAATACTTTCGAGAATCCCGACCGGCACGGGCCTGTGTTGAGGTCAGTCGCATACCGAGGGACGTTGCCCTCGAAATCGAAGCGGTTGCAATCTGTGACTGAACTGTTCGAATCATGATCAGGGGGCTTTACCTCTGCACCGTAAAGAGACCATTGAAAAAGTGCCAACATGCAGCTGTTCAAAAAATAGAAATGGAAATTCGAAAACCGTATGTCGAAAAAAGGAATTGGGAAATAGAAAATAGTTATTCGGAAATCCGAAATTCAAATTTCGAAATAAGAAACACATTCTAATTAAAAAAATATCAAACCAAAACGTGCAATGTACCGTAAAATAAAAATGATAGTACACATCTTACGCTTTGAACATTGCATCATTAGATATTAGAATTCGTTTTGTTCCATGCCTCGAATTTTAACTTCATTTGGCATTGTCGCCTCTTTTTTCCTTGCACCATTGGCCCTGTGTTTCAGGTTGGGACAGATGAGCGTTTTTCAACAGCATCTAAAGGAAGTATCTATGCAAGAAAAAGATGAACGCATTGTGATTGTTGACCGAGACAACAATGTTATCGGCACGGAGTATCGATCGGTCATGAGGAAACGGGGCCTGCTGCATAGAGCGACGTACCTTCTGATCTTTAATTCAAAGGGAGAGCTCTTTGTACAAAAACGAACGATCACAAAAGATATTTACCCAGGTTACTACGATGTTGCCGTCGGTGGTGTCGTCCTTGCCGGAGAATCTTACAAGGAATCTGCCGACAGGGAAATTGAAGAGGAACTGGGCATCAGAGACATATCCCTGAAGTACCTCTTTGATTTCTATTGTGCAGACGCAGGAAACCAGGTCTGGGGGAGAGCCTATGCCGGCGTCCATGACGGAGCAATCGTACTCCAGGAGGAAGAGATTGAAAGCGGTGAATTCCGCCGGGTCGACGAGATTCTCACATCAGCCGACCACGAGCGATATACCCCGGACGGAATATATGTTCTCAAACGATATCTCAGCGAGCACAGGAGATAACGGCCAATGGTATTGCCCGAACGACAATTCATTCGTGGGTCGTCACAATACGTTGTTCAAATAAATTCCGGTAAAATGAACAAATCCTGATTGCATAGCCGGCATCTCATAGCACCGGAAGATGAATACAAAATTGGTTCCTTTCCAATTCAGTTGGAGAAAAGGATTCAAGGGTTTGTTTTCCAGAGACTTCATAAGCGCTTTTACCATTAATCGGAAGATGATCCAAAAATTTCACTTGCAAAACACGCCGAGATGGAATGTAATTTGCTTCACTGTTTTCATAACACCTCAGCAAAGTGAGATTTTTCATGGCAGACCCTCAGCGAAGAGAAGTGGAAACAAAAAATAAGGTCATAACATCCATATTCAGAATTTCCAATCTCCTAACTCAGCAGATCGATCTGGATGAAATTTTGTACTCTATTCTTCTCAGTGCAAAAAAAGATCTCGGGTTCTCCGCCGCTTGTCTCTTTCTTGTTAATGAAGAAAAACTCCTCCTGGAATGTCGAATGATTACAGGATTCGGCGACAAAGGAGAGTACTGGGCCTATAACAAACCGTTCCACATGGATAAGCACGACTGCATGGAAACGAAAGTCGTTAAATCGGGTCGTGTCATGTACTTCGAAGACACGCTCAATGACCCCAGGTTAACCGCAATCGACCGGGGAATAACCAAGCGCCTGAACAGAGGGCGCGTCGTATATGCACCTCTCACGGTCAAGGGAACAATTATCGGCTGCATGGGAGTAAACCGGCCCATGGTTGACCTCACCATTTCGGAAGAAGAGATAGAGGCTTTTACGATCTTCGCCAATCAGGCAAGCATCATTATTGAAAACAGCCAGTTCTCGAAACAGTTGATGAGCGAGAGAAACTTAAATGAAAGCATCCTCGAAAGTTCACCGAACGGCATCATAACCATCGACAGTGACGGGAGAATTATCTCTCTCAACCGAGCGGGAGAAGACATTCTATCAGTCACACAAGGAGAACTCCTCACGATGAATATGAGCGATGCCGTTGACCGATATCAAACGCTTTCGATCCTCAGAGACATTCTCCTGCACTCATCAATCCGATCGAGCCGGGAGTGCGATTTCAGGAGAGAAGACGGCTCCCGATGCTGCCTGGAAGTTACCCTCTCTCCACTCAAGGACATCGACGGAAACGAGACGGGCACACTCTTTCTTTTCCGGGATCTGACGGAAAAAAAGATCATCAGCGAAAAGGTGCAGCGGATGGGGAAACTGGCCTCCATCGGACAATTGGCCGCGGGAGTTTCTCATGAGATTCGTAATCCGCTCATGGGTATAGGGGCAACCCTTGAATTAACGCTCGAAAATGTAGCTCTCGATCACCCTCAGCGGGGAATGCTGATGCGATCGATGGAAGAAATTGAAAGAATTGATGATATCATCAGTGATCTCCTCGACTTAGCACGGCCACGTGAAATGAATTTCGAATCGGGGAATGTCAATGACATTATCAAAGAAGCCTGCCAGTTTCTTTCCGGTATCTGCCAGAAAGAGAATATCGGTTTGATCTTAGATTTCGACAATGCTCTTTCATCAATTCATATGGATAAAGACAAAGTACGGCAGACCATCATTAATATTGCCTTAAATTCCATTCAGTCCATGGATTTCACGGGAGTGTTGAAAATTTCAACATCAGCACCGAATCGCGCATATTATACCCTGAGCAACGGAGGAATTCAGATTACGATAGAGGATAATGGCAAAGGAATCGCGCCGGAAATGAAAGAAAAAGTCTTCGATCCCTTTTTTACGACCCGACCGGACGGTTCGGGTCTCGGCCTTTACAATTGTCACAAAGTTGTCGAGGCCCATCACGGCAGTATTTTTATCGAAGATGGCGCGTCAGGGGGAACGAAAGTAACGGTGTTATTACCTGGCACAACGGAGTAAGCAATGTACACCATTCTCGTTGTTGACGATCACGAACTGATTAGAGATACCCTGAAAAAGGCATTGGTCGATGACGGATACCGAGTGAACCTGGCGCACAACGGTGCCGCTTGTTTAGAGATCGTAGAAACCCGTGATATCGATTTGATATTATTAGATATGCGGCTCCCCGATATCAACGGACTCGACGTTCTTCGGCAGATCAAAGATACAAACCCCGATATCATTGTGATCGTCATGACCGCTTATGGTGACTTAGATTCCTCTCATCAGGCCATGAGTCTGGGAGCCTTTGATTTTATCCACAAGCCGGTCAAGGCCCGGGCAATAACATCGATCATAAAAATGGCCATGGAAATACGCTCTCTTCGCTTGGAAATCCAACAGATCATTTACAAAAACAAGGAAACGTACGGTTATCACAACATAATCGGAAAGAGTGAAGCCATTCAGAAGGTCATGGAGACTCTGACGAGAGTGGCGAACAGCGATGCAGCAACGATCCTCATCGAAGGTGCCAGCGGCACCGGAAAAAGTCTCATTGCCAAATGCCTCCATTACAATAGTCTTAGGGCATATCAGCCGTTTGTTGAAATCAATTGCGCGTCCATTCCCCCAACCCTCATGGAGAGCGAATTGTTCGGTCATGAGGCGGGGGCATTTACCGACGCAAAAAAGCAGAAAAAGGGTCTGGTTGAAATGGCACACGGCGGAACCCTCTTTTTAGACGAGATCGGGGAAATGCCGACAGGGCTTCAGGCGAAGCTGCTCCAGGTTATAGAAGATAAATTATTCCGACGGGTCGGCGGAACACACAATATAGACGTGGATATTCGAATTATAGCAGCGACGAACAGAAACTTGAAACAAGCCGTTGAAAAACAAATCTTTCGTCAGGATCTGTATTATCGACTCAACGTCATCAATATCTACCTGCCCTCTTTGACGGAGAGGAAAGAAGACATTATGCCGTTAGTTGAACATGTTATCAGCTATCAAAGCAGAGAATTTCGAAAGCCCCTCAAACGCGTGTCCGATGACGCCCGGGATATGCTCCTTCTCTATGAATGGCCCGGTAATGTTCGTGAACTATTGAATACCATTGAACGAATCATGATTCTCGAAGACGGTGACATTATCCTGCCGGAAAATCTCCCTGTAGAAATCATACAAGGGAAGGAACCGACACAACATGATTCAGCCTCTCTGGTTGCCGAACTCACGAACATGATGGATGGTTCCAACTATGAAGAACTGACGCAAAACTTCCAGTCCATCCTCATCAGGAGAGCACTGGAGGTCAGTCGCGGTAACAAAACGGAGGCAGCAAAGATTCTGGGATTGACCCGCCTTGGCCTCCATTATCAACTGAAAAAACTGGGGATGCCATTAAAAGAAAGCAGTTAGCATATTTTATACACAGTTAAAATCTTCAACATTCTTCCCGTTTTTGTACAGCACATAACCTCCTCACGGAAATAGTTTCAGACCGTTCGTATCTCATTTTGTCCTTTACTCAAAATCACTTTCCCATTACAGTAGCAACGATCATCGGCCGTCCTTACATGAATCCACCCGACGGCATCAACACACAACAATGACCACTGAATGTGTTCAATTATTTTACATGGTGTTAAATCATTCAACACCTGATCGCTATCCGGTTATATCATCAGTTTTTATACATTGCGGTATCACATCGATTCTTTGTTCGGGATGGGATGAACGGCTTGTCTGGTAACGTATTTTGCATAGAATATCGTCTGTTTGTCTTTGTCATAAAAACACTGTGGGAAAGAACGCTGTAAAAGGAACAGCGGCACTAACTTTGCAGAAAGAGTGGACGACAAAGTATTTCATGGTGTAGGGAAACGCATGCCCCGAATCAAAGACCGTTGAAAGGAGAATCTCATGATCAGTACCTTAGAACAGGTTAACCGGCTCGCGAAAGAAAAAGGTCCCAAGAAACTGGCCGTTCTCGCTCCCGAAGACGGTGAGTTCATGCTGGCCGTCAAAAAAAGTCGAGATGCCGGATATATTGAACCAATCCTTATCGGGGACCGTGAAAAGATGAAAATGGTGGCGGATGAAGTGGAATTCGATATCAGCTCCGTCGAACAAATCCCCGAAATCGACCGACAGGCAGTGGCAAACCTCGGTACCGCCATGCTTTTTTCAGGTGATGTGGACATGGAAAGTAAAGGTCAGATCCCCACATCGTACATTTATCGATCAATCATCAAAGAAGAATCGCGGGCAGGTACGGGAAGAACCATCAGTGTTATATCGCTCTGGGACATCCCGGAATTGAACCGCTTTACATCTTTTACCGATACGGGTGTCAATATTCATCCCGACCACAAGGCGAAGGCAGCGGTCATTAACAACGCCGTCTTTCTCTTTCATACGCTGGGGTATCCCAAACCGCGGATTTCAGTCCTCTCGGGACAGCGGGAAATCGGCGGCACCCTTCCGTCCTATAAAGACGGAAAGTTGCTCAAAGAGATGGCTGCTGCGGGCGAGTTCGGAGAATGTGAAATTGTGGAGGGAACATCATTTGCCGACTTCCTCCTTGATCGGGGCGGAAGGTTGCAACACTACGAGGACATTGACCTGTCAAACCTGCCGGAAATTCTGCTGGTACCGTCACTGGATACGGGAAATATCCTCTGCAAACTCGATTTTTTCCTCGATGTTCATCGACGTTCGCTGGTGATGACATCGAAGGGGCCAGCATTGATTCCGTCACGATCCGACTTCTGTGATTCCATCATGGGAGAAATCGCCATGGGAGTTGTTGTGGCAGACAGGTTACAAGCGGGGGTGAACTGACATGATTGAGAAATTTCACGACATCATAGAAACGGCGAGAAAAGAGGGATCGAAAAAACGGGTCGCAGCTCCATCGGTCACCAAGGAACAAATTGAAATCCTGAGTGATGCGTCAGAAGCCAACCTCATCATACCCATTATGATCGGAAAGGGACAGGATATCGAAGATGCGGTAAAGCAAACACCCCTGGCATCACTTAATTATGAGATTCTTGACGAAAAAGATTCTGACCGGTCTCTGTCCAGAGCCATGGAGATGGTTAAAAAACATGATGCGGACATTCTCATGCAGGGAGGCGTATCGCAAAAGACCTTTATCGATTCCGCCGCGAACGGAAATGAGGGATTTCTGATAAGCAAAGTGGCCAGTTTTGTTTCAGTTTTTCAACTGCTCAAGAGGGATAAATTGATTCTGGCGACGGACACGTTCATCAATAATATTCCCTCCCTTCCTGAAAAACAGGTGATCCTTGAGAATGCCCTCGTTCTTGCCGGTATTCTTGAAATGGAATCACCGAAAGTAGCAGCACTTGCTTCAATCGAACAGGTCAACCCCGCTATACCCTCAACACTTGACGCAGCGATCCTTTCAAAGATGTCGCAGAGACGGCAATTCGGCGATGTCGTCGTCGAAGGACCCCTCGACATCGATTGTGCCCTTGACAAGAACGCGGCTGAGAGAAAAGGGCTTTCAAGTGTCGTCACGGGCAACGTCGACATTTATTTAACTCCCGACATCGACGTGGGATATCTTTTAGCCCAGTTGCTCGTGTTTATCGGGAAAATGCAGATGATCGGCACAGTCATGGGTACGAGCGTACCCCTTATTGTGGATTTACCCTTTGTTTCCAGGGATAATAAGGTAGCGGAAATCGCCCTGGCCGCATTAATACACCAAAGAGGAACTCGCCATGGATAAGGAATATCGCTTGCTTGTTATTAATGTTGGTTCAACGTCGACTAAAGTAGCTTATTTTGAGCAGACACGGCAGGTCATCGGTGAAACGATCCAGTACAGCAAGGAAGAACTGTCTCAGTATCCGGACTTGCATGATCAGTTACCCCGAAGAGAAAAAGATCTTTTTGACTTCACGGATAAACACAATATTAATCTTGCGGAAATCGACATGGCCATCAGTCGTGGAGGTCTGGGAAACCCGGGTCCCGCCGGGGCATATGAAGTCAATGACGTTATGTGCAATGATCTTCTTGTGGGTAAATACGGTAAACATCCTTCCGCCCTGGGACCTTCGATAGTCATGGACATCGCTCACACCTATAAGACACGCGCCCTTGTCATCGATCCACCGAGCACTGACGAGTTTCACCCGCTGGCCCGAATATCGGGCATACCGGAAATTGCCAGGAAAAGCGCCTTTCATGCCCTCAATCAAAAGGCTGCGGCACGGCGGGCCGCTGCGGAAATCGGTAAGAAGTATGAAAATGTCAATCTTGTTGTCGCCCACCTCGGTGGTGGAATTACCATCGGGGCACATAAGGAAGGCAGGGTGATCGACTGCACCCACGGATTGAGCGAGGGGCCGTTTACACCGGAACGAAGCGGTAGTTTGCCTACGATGGATCTTATCGATCTGGCCTTATCGGGTACACTCAGTACAAAGGAAATACAGAGCCGGCTTGTGGGCAATGGCGGCCTTTCAGCCTATCTCGGCACGAACAATGCACAAAACGTTGAAGAAAAGATCAACGCCGGTGATGAAAAGGCTCAACTGATTTATCAGGCCATGGCTTATCAGATAGCCAAGGACATCGGCTCCATGGCGGCCGTCCTGAAAGGTAACATTGACGGCATTGTCCTCACAGGCGGACTGGCTCATTCAAAACTGCTCACCGGCTGGGTCAGCGAGTGGATACGCTTTCTCGGTCCCGTCCTGATATATGCCGGTGAAGATGAAATGGTGGCACTGGCCGAAGGAGCTGTACGGGTTTTACAGGGAGATGAAGCGGTAAAGAAATACGAGTAGGATTGAAGTGTAATACATCTATATGGGTAGAGGCTATGAGGAGTAATTCCTGCGGTCTTAACGTAATCACAGCCCCTACCACGTCGGCACTGACATGAATTTCTGCGTGGTGGGACAAATAATAACGATATTGTTATAATTTCAACCATCTTCACGATTCGGAAGGATGGGGCTCATGGTAAAGAGTTTTGAAGAAGCAGAGATAATGGCCGCAAAAGTCGGGCCGAAGAGGATCTCCGTTTTACGTGCAGAGAACAGAGAATTTCTCCTCGCCCTGAAGGAATCGTATAGAAGAGGCTATGTAGAGCCGATCCTTATCGGGGATGCATCGAAAATCAGGGAAATTGCCGACGATATTGACTTCGACATCGGCACCTTTCTGTTAATTGACGAAAAGAGCCAGCAGAAAATCGCCGATAAAGGGGTTCGGCTTGTATCGGAAGGCAAATCCGATTTGATTCTGCGTGGGCACATTGACGGACATTACGTCTACAGGGCATTGATACGACATTCTGCACAGACGGGCGCCAGGAGGCAGATATGTGTCGTTGCCCTGATGCAAATGCCCGTGCTTCCGAAATTTATCGGCCTGGTCGATCCCGGTATCACCGTGGCACCCGACTTTCATGCAAAAATGGCCATTATACAAAATGCCGTGGATCTGTTTTCCCACCTTGGCTATGAAAATCCGAGAGTCGGTATCCTGACCGCTCACCGAAGATTAAATGCCGAACTCGATTCGGTTCTTGATGCGATGAAGATTCGAGACGCCCAGTCCAGGGGCGAACTGACGGGATGCATTATCGAGGAGGGACTGAGTCTTTCCGATTTCTTTCTGGGAAAGAGCGGTTTCCTGGAAAATCATGGGGACATTGATTTTTCCTTCATTCCTGACATCCTTCTTGCTCATAATATCGAGTTTGCAAACATTTTTTCGAAACTCGACAGCATGTCAACGATAGATTACTTTCCACGGTGGGAACGGCACGGAATCGTGACGGGAGCCGATGCTCCGGCGATTATTCCGTCACGAGCCGACAAGCATGATGCGATTGTGACGATTATAGCCCTCGGGGTTCTCATTTCATGAAACAGGGAGGCAAACCTCAATGATGCGGAATTTTAATGATATTCTGAACGAAGCCGGGAAGCTGACGGAACAGGTGATGGTTGTTCCCGATCCCCGAAGCGACAGAGTATTATCGGCCGTTCATGAAGCACAACGAGTGGGGCTCGTTGTACCCATCCTGATTGGTGATCAATTGTCGATCAATAAAAACCTTTCTTCCCTGAACATAGATACGGACGGATACAGGATCATCGATGAACCGGAGCCCACCCGGGCGTTAACCCGATCAATTGAACTGATCCATCAGAAAGAAGCGGACATACTCTTTCAGGGAGATACCGATATGAAGGATTTTCTACAGGCCGTCACAAACGATACGAACGGTATCGCCACAGCACAATCCTTAAGTTACGTATCCCTCTTTGAGTTGCCGAGCCAGAACAGGCTCATATTGCTGACCGACACCTATATACAGGAATTCCCGAACGTACAGCAAAAGATGACGATTCTCAACAATGCCATTTCCCTGGCCAACAGCCTGGGAATAGAAACACCGAAGGTTGCTGTATTATCACTGGTGGAACTGGTAAACCCTAACTTTATATCGACGCTGGATGCTGCCATTTTGTCCAAGATGTCGGAGCGCAAACAGATCAATGCAATCGTTGACGGGCCTCTTGATATTGACTGTGCATCTTCCCTGGAAAGAGCCACACGAAAAGGATTAAAGAGTCTCGTATCCGGAGAGGTTGATATCTACCTCTTTCACGATATCGAATCGGGCTATTCCGTCACTGAGCTGACAGTATTTCTCGGAAAGGCACAGGTAGCGGGAGCACTGATGGGATGTGAGATTCCAATCATTCTCAATATCTCGTTTGAGACAGTTCATTCTCTTCTGGTCGATATTGCACTCGCCCGGCTCAGGAAACGATAATCATATGGCATATAGTTATAAAGGAAATACATCATGACACAATTCCCGTCACTTTTTTCGAAAACCCGGATCGGTACTGTCCCCATTACGAACAGAATTGTTATGCCGGCCATGGCAACGAATGGTACAACCGACGGGACGGTATCTCAGAGCATTATCAACTATTTTGTTGAACGGGCAAAGGGAGAGGTCGGCCTCATTATTACCGAGGCTGCTGCTGTTGAAGTCCCGCCCGAGGGTAAGCTTGCACGGTATCATTTAAATATATCGGACGATCGGTACATCCCCTTTCTGAAACGGTTAACCGATGAAGTCCATTTTTTTGATACAAAAATCGCCATACAGCTGAGCCATCTGGGCAGACAGATCCATTCGAATTTTCTGGGCACCCAGCCCGTAGCGCCATCCCCCATACCGTGCCCGGTAAGCAGAGATATGCCACGGGAACTGACCCGCGGAGACATTGAATCATTGATAGAAACATTTATCGAGGCGGCACGACGAGCCCGCGATGCCGGTTTTGATATGGTGGAACTTCACGGCTGTCACGGATACCTGATCAGCGAGTTTTTTTCCCGCCGATCCAATCAGAGAACCGACCAATACGGCGGTGACGTCAGCGGACGTTCCCGCTTCTGCCGGGAAATCATCAAGGGAATCAAAGACAAACTGGGTTCGTCTTTTCCGGTCATAGTCCGTATGAATGGACATGACTATATTAAGGACGGGGCAACGCTGGAAGATATGAAGGAGATTGCACCCCTCCTCGTCGATGACGGCGCCGACGCCTTGCACATCTCAGCTGGCGTATACGGATCTTACACAGCCACCGTAGCACCGATGTTTGAAAAGCCGGGATGCTTTCTATCCCTTGCAGAGGAAATAAAAAAGGTTGTTTCCGTACCGGTCATCGCAGTGGGTAGAATCAATGATCCGGTCATCGCTGAAGATGCAATACAGTCACAGAAGGCAGATCTGGTAGCCATGGGAAGAGCCCTGATTGCCGACCCCGCATTACCCCTGAAAGCCCGCACCGGGAAATCCCATGACATCTGCAAATGTACCGCCTGTAATCAGGGATGCATCGACCGGATCAATAACAGCATGATGATCGGAAAAACTGAAATGATTACCTGCATGGTAAATCCCCGGGTCATGCGGGAAGCGGAAACGGAAATTGCCCCGTCACCACACCGGAAAAACATCCTTGTCCTCGGTGGCGGTCCCGGTGGCCTTCAAGCGGCACTGACAGCAGCACAGAGGGGACATCGAGTATCGCTCTGGGAAAAGGAAGATGCTCTGGGAGGACAGTTGCGATTGGCCGGTGCACCCCCCGGACGGGAAACCTTTGCCGAATATATATCGTTTATGAGGGAAAAGGTGCATGAGGCCGGTGTCGATGTAGTGCTGAAGACGGCGGCAACGTTCGATTCCATCGCCGAGGTTTCCCCCGATACCGTCATATATGCATTGGGGGCATTACCGATTATCCCTCCTTTTGTGAGAAAGGGTGGGCATAACAATACGACGGCATGGAACGTTTTACGTGGAAATATCCCCGATGGTGAGAATATCGTCATTATCGGTGGCGGTGCGGTCGGTCTTGAAACGGCTCATTTTCTCATGGATAAAAATAAAAGGGTAACGGTCCTGGAAGCGACAAAATACCTGGGAAGAGATATGGGACCTATTTCACTGTTTTATCTGAGACGAATGCTTGCAGCGGGGGCTGTCACCATCCTACGATCCGCGGAAGTCACGTCAGTCACAAACGGCGACGTTCTCTTTCGACGGGATGACCACGATGAAAGACTGACAAATATCGATACGGTTATTCTTGCGTTAGGAGCACAGCAAAATGATACCCTTGCCGGGAAAATCAGAGGTATTGTCCCGGACGTCCGTATCATCGGAGATGCGCTGAAACCACGAAAAGCACTTGAAGCCATCGCCGAAGGGTTTGAAGCGGGACGAACGGTATAGCACCGGCTTTTTTCAAAGGAGGGGGCGGGGGGGATTTCTCTCAACATCTTGAAATCCCCCTCAATCCTCCTTTCGTAAAAAGGAAACGTTATTGTATTCATTTTGATTGGATCATATCGTGTGTTGTGATACATGAGGTCCATGATTGCGGATAAAAATTCTACGGCAACAACCTATCGAAGCAGTAAACCCGGTACCAGAAAAATTCTGAGGAGTTGTGATTTTCTCGATTTCTTCTTCCGGAGAAAGGTCTTACGGAAACGAATACCCCTCCTGGCAAGCTTCAAGGTAACGTACCGATGCAATCTCGCCTGCGGAGCGTGTCCGTTTCATCAGAAAGCTCGCGAAGAAAATTCCCACATGAGCTGGGAAACAGCGATTACATCGCTGCTACGAATAAAAAAAACCGGCTGTCGAATTGTCGTTTTTGAAGGTGGTGAACCCTTTGTGTGGAAAGACGGATCTCACGACTTTCATGAACTGGTCGGATATGCAAAAGAGCTCTTTCGATGTGTTGCCGTTACCACCAACGGAACGTTTTCTCTCGATGTACCCGCCGATGTCCTGTGGGTCAGTCTGGATGGTACCAAAGATATACACGATAAATTGCGAAGCAACTCTTTCGATCGGATCTGGAATAACCTTTTGACCACCGTACACCCCAACATTCTTGTTCATCTCACCTTGAATAAAGAAAACTGGCATGACCTGAATCAGATGGCCGATATGCTACAGACAATGACATCGATCAAAGGAATGACGGTGCAGCTTTTTTATCCGTACGGTCAAGGAGAGGAACCTCTCGCGCTGTCCCGGCAAGAGCGTACAGCAGCTCTGGAAAATGTCATTCAGCTCAAGAGACGAGGATATCCGATCCTGAACTCGGAAAGTCGTCTGAAAGCTATGATAGAAAACACCTGGACATGTCATGATGATATACTCGTGAACGTGAATCCCGACGGCTCCATTTCGACAGGATGTTACGTCAAAAACAGAGGAACTGTTCACTGCAAGGAATGCGGATTCACGCCGGTGGCGGAAGCGTCCGGTGCCGTTGACCTCTTACCGGGTTCCCTTTATGCCGGCTGGCGGATTTTCGCCGGATATTGATGTGCATCATAAAGCAGGAAATGGATATTTTAAAATGTATCGAAAAATGATAATAATCAGAATCAGATAACGAATAACGAGGGTCACACCACATGAACAAAAAGGACTATCTGCAGAAGGAAGTAAAGCACATCGATATCAAGGCAATCAATTCCGTTGATATTATTAACGCCATGAAGGATATGTCCTTCTCGGCACGGGACCTTGCCGTAGCCTCCGACATATATGACAGAATGCTGAAGGACAAAGACTGTGCTGTCATTCTGACTATAGCGGGGAGTACAAGTGCCGCTGGCTGCATGCAGATATATGTCGACCTGGTTGCCAACAACATGGTCGACGCCATCGTTGCAACGGGAGCGACAATAGTAGATATGGATTTCTTCGAGGCTCTCGGTTTTAAACATTACCAGGGAACATACTCAATTGACGACAGGGAATTGCGACGTTTATATATTGACCGTATTTACGATACATTCATTGACGAGGAAGAACTCCAGGTATGCGATACAACGATTACGGCAATAGCGGAAGATCTCGAACCCAGACCATATTCTTCCAGAGAATTCATCAAGGCGATGGGACGGTACCTGACAACTCATGCAAAGAAGAAGGAATCACTGGTACAGGCGGCCTATGAACACAATGTGCCTATCTTCTGTCCCGCTTTTTCCGACAGCAGTGCCGGCTTTGGCCTTGTCCTCCACCAGTATAATAACCCCGAACAACACGTTTCCATCGACTCCGTTAAGGATTTTCTGGAACTTACCCTGATCAAAATGAATGCCGAAACGACGGGACTGCTCATGATTGGAGGGGGCGTCCCCAAAAACTTCATCCAGGATACGGTCATCTGTGCGGAGATTCTTGGAAAGGACGTCCCTATGCACAAATATGCCGTTCAAATCACCGTGGCCGATGTACGGGATGGTGCCTGTTCAAGTTCGACGCTGAAGGAGGCAAGCTCGTGGGGAAAGGTCGACACGGTATTTGAACAGATGGTATATGCCGAGGCCACATCGGCCCTGCCCCTCCTCGCCAGCTATGCCTATCACCATGGGAACTGGAAAACGCGAAAAAAACGGAACTTCGCCACGTTATTCAAATAATACCGGCGATTCCATATCAACATCAGCATTCCTGCAGCGTTTCACCTATTTCAGATAGGCAGGCAGGTCATCTTCCTCCTTCCCCTGGAAACTGCAGAGAATGGGACAGGTTTTGCATGGCCCTTTTGCAGCAGGTAGTGATGGCTCTCCCTTGATACTTTCTATAAAATCGAGGCACCGGTTAACATCTTTTTCTTCACCGTCAACAACGACGGTGATGGACCCTTCCGCTCCTCCGTAACCCCCTGACGCAAAGTGTACGGCCCTGATACCGAACATATTGTAGATACATTGTATTTCGGTAATAACCTTCCCATCAGCCACGCAGGCGAAGCCAACTCTGGCACCAATGCTTCTCTGCAGATTCAGTCTGCCACCAAATTTCGCCGCCAGATCCACGGAAGGAATTAACTTCTCGAGACCCACAGGATAAATGATCATGGCACCCTGGGCTTTCATTGCCATATAGAACTCACCCATGGTCCCTCCCACGGGACTTGCCATGACAACACCGACCTTGCCGGTGTGATCAATGGCATTGGCACCTTTCAGGAGCACATCGTCCGGACCCAGTTTATCAATGAGTGTGCTGGGGTCCACTTCGAGTATTTCGTCCTTGTAAAACGTGATCGGCTGTATCCGTATTCCCGCGTGAAGAGCACATAACGTACCTCGAATAACCTGTCCGGCAACATATTTTTCTTTCTCGAGTGATTTATTGATCAACTCTTCTGCTATGTATGCGTTCGTTGACCCCCTACCGATTATCAGATACCCGTTTTGTTTCGCCTTTTGCACTTCGGGCATTGCAGCAACGGCCATCCCGATTAATCTCTTCGATTCAGCCGGTGTGAGTGTAAATAGTGCCTGCATTGTATATCTCCCTCCTTTTCATGAAAATTGCGGTTAGCGATAACCCCACAGCTCGCCGGATGAAACAATCCCTGCTTGGGGATATCAGGCAGCAGCCCGAGTCTCCTTTATTCGATCATAGGCCGATTTTATTTCTTGAGTCTTCTCCGTTGCAAACTTCATCATTTCCTCGGGAAGTCCCTTGGATACAAGCTTGTCGGGATGATACTGATTCATCAATCTTCGGTATGCTTTTTTTATCTCATCGTCACTGTCTTTTTCCGAAACGCCCAGGACGGTATAAGCATTTCTGAGATCACCCTTTTGTTCGGAACGATCTGAACGATAATCTCGGGTCTTCTGATATTTCTGTTGGGCATGTAACATATTGACAAGTTGCTCGAATTGAGTGCGGGAAAAACCGACTTGTTCACACACATGGAACAACATAGTCCTTTCCGCCTTATCCAGTGCACCATCCGCCAGAGCAGTCATAATGAGAATCTCGAGAAACATCTGCATGAGGTTTCGTCGTCGAGAGCACACGCGTCTGAACTGATCCAGCACATCATCAAGGGGAAAGTCCGGTCGCTTTCCCTCATGAAAAAGGTTGATCGCCGCTTTCTTTTGCTCCGATGTAAGCTGCATACGCGCCATGATACTCTTAGCCATCTCGACCTCATCCCTAGTCACATGACCATCTGCCCTGGCAAGATACCCCATAACAGAAAACGTCGCCGTGAAAAACGCCGCCTGAATCTGCTCGGAATCCCCGGCTCCAAAAGGACCTCCCAACATTGCACTGCTGCGACCCTTATCGAAGCTATGTCCCAAAGCTGCACCCAGGATTGCCCCCAGCGGTCCACCCATCATGAAACCCACGGTACCGCCTATCAGTTTTCCCCACCAGTTCATTGTAATCTCTCGTATACTTTCAATATTATCACTATATCCGTACCTTATATCACAATCAATGTAAAAATATTCAAGATTTTTCCGGGGCACGGATGAAGCAAGCACCCGAACACGACGATGAGGTCAAAGTAATACAGATTACAAATACCTGTCCCCGGGACAGAACGCTTCTCGTGTGAACCGGGCGAGAGACTTACCGTTTGCTATGACTATCATCCAACCTCTTTTGGGCACCCGATGTTGCGTTAAAGACAAAATCAAGTTTATCACAGTGATAATCAGTACAGCAGCCACAATTATCAAATCCTTTTTCCGTGCCGCATTTTCTCGTTTCGCACATGGAGCAATAACCAAACAGACGCTCCTCAACAGTCATTAATCATTTCAGGTTTGATGTCTGCCTTGAATAATTTTGACCACGCGCGGGCAACCACAGCCCTCTTTTCGTCATCATTCGTTTTCGTTGCCAACAATGCCGGACATTCATGGCACGCCAAGCCAAAGAATGCAAGCATCATGAACTTCATAAAAATACTTTTACTACGTATCATGTATTCATCGTTAGCACAAATGAAGGTAAAAAAACAAATCTTGCTTTTGTATCTTAATTCCCGGCCTTTTGCCTTTGCGGCTTTGCCGCATTAGTATATAATGGCTCGATGTAAAGAATGAACAGACTGTTGAAAAAGTGACATCACGGGGCTGTTCAAAAACATTCAGATGCAAGGTTCCCGAAATCCTAAGGAGTGAGTCGTATTTATACGTACGTCGTAGCGACGAAGGATGAGGGGAACGCCGCAGTTGGGTGTTTTTCGACAGCATCTGAATTGTTTACAATCCTGAAATACTCAAAACGTTCCGAAAGGAGATCGAACATGATTTATGTTATTGCCACTGTCGAGCTTGCCAAGGGTAAGCGGTCAGCATTTTTAGAAGAATTTCATAAGGTGGTCCCCGATGTCCATGCCGAAGCAGGCTGCCTCGAATACGGACCGACGATTGATTTTCCCTCTGGAATTGAAGTTCAGGAACCGCTACGTGATAATGTCGTTACCATTATGGAAAAATGGGAAGATCTAGATTCCCTGATGGTACACCTGACTGCTCCCCATATGAAAACCTATCGAGAGAACGTGAAGAGTTTCGTGCGGGGAATGAAAGTCAAAGTGCTCCAGCCGGCCTGATTTTCTGTTCCCCCGGTGTTGTCGTTATGATATTTTTTTGTTTATGGATCATCTCCCGATTACCTGCAATTAATTATGGCAAAGTATCAAATTTAGCAGGGAGGATTCAAGAGGGTTCAAATGAATTGCAAAAGAGATGCGAAGCCTTGAAGGTCTGGCATAAGTCATATGAACTTTGTTTAGAAATATAATGAAATCTGTCAAGTTGATAAAACCGTATTTTGTTGAAAACCGGTTCATTATTGTTTTCGGCATTCTCTGTCTGACCGCCGTTGATTTTCTACAGCTCTTTATTCCACGAGTCATCAAGTGGGCCGTTGACGATCTCACGGCATTGCGTTTCGACGTTCGAAACCTCATAGTTTATGCCCTTTACATCCTGGGTATTGCCATCATGATGGCATTGCTCAGATATGTCTGGCGCCGCTGTCTCATCGGAACATCGAGACGGGTTGAAGAGGGTCTGCGCAATACTCTTTTCGGCCATATTCAAACCCTGTCCGCTTCATATTTTCAAAAAACTAAGACGGGTGACCTCATGGCGCATGCAACGAATGACATTCAGCACATACGGATGGCGACGGGCATGGGAATTGTGGCGCTCACCGATGCGGTGGTACTCGGCACAGCGGCAATCGGTTTTATGGCATATATCAATATCGAGCTGACGCTCTATGTTCTGATACCCATGCCGCTTATCGTCTTCGGCACGCGTGTCTTCACGAGAAAAATGCACCGTCTATACCAGGAAGTCCAGGCCTCATTTGCCGACTTAACCGAGGTAGTACGAGAACGATTCGCCGGTATCCGCATTATTAAAGCATACAACCGGGAACGAGATGCGACAGACAAACTGGAAACTATTTCTAGGAATTATGTGGGTAAAAATCTCGGGCTGGTGAAGATAACGGGGTCCTTTTTCCCAATGATGATGCTTTTTTCAAACCTGAGCCTTGCAATCGTGCTCTTCCTCGGTGGCCGACAGACCATCTATACAACCATTACAACGGGAGATTTCGTTGCTTTTATCAGCTATCTCGGCCTTCTTACCTGGCCCATGATGGCCTTGGGATGGGTGGTAAACCTGATTCAGCGTGGGACGGCATCCCTCGACAGGATTAATAAAATCCTGGAGACCAGGTCAGAAATCAATGATATTCCCGACGCCGTATCGATGAAAACTGCCGGGAATATGATCGTTTTTGACAACGTTACCTTTTCGTACGGACCGGACACAGCCCCGGTTCTCGATGGAATCGACTTAACGGTGAGCTATGGTCAATCCCTGGGTATTGTCGGCCCTCCCGGGAGCGGCAAGACCACTCTCTTAAGCCTCATCCCGAGGATCTTTGACACGTCACAGGGACGCATTCTCATAGGCAACACGGATATCCGTAACATGCAGATCAGTGACCTTAGATCGCAGATCTCCTTTATGCCCCAGGAACCATTTCTCTTTGCCGGTACAATCCGTGAAAATATCGCTTTCGGGGATAGACAGGTGGTCACGACTGTCCTGATGAAAGCGGTTGACGATGCAAATCTCACCGCAACCATACAATCCTTTCCGAATGAATGTGAAACTGTTGTCGGAGAAAAGGGAGTTATTCTTTCCGGCGGACAGAAGCAGCGGATCGCCCTTGCCCGGTCTCTCTTGCAGGAAACACCGATCTTGATCCTCGATGATCCCGTCAGTCAGGTGGACATGGAAACGGGAAGTGCAATCATCACTACCATCAGGGCCGTGGCGGGACAACGCACGGTCTTTATCGTTTCACACCGCATTTCTGCCGTGCAACATGCCGATACTATTATCGTACTCAACAACGGCCGTATCGTGGAATCGGGAACACATGAGAAATTGCTGGAACAGAATCAATACTATGCACAGACGTTCCGTCTGCAGGAAATAGAAGAGGGTTATAATGGCACATAACTCTGTCTATTTTGAAGAAGAACAGCTCGGCACTTCATACGACGTGAAGATGCTGAAATGGCTCTATCCTCTCACAAAGCCTTATAGAGCTTTGCTGGCAGGGTCCATCTTTCTTGTCGTCTTGATAACTTTTCTGGATCTTGCCGTTCCCTATGTTACCAAGATTGTAATAGACCGGTACATCGTTCCCCAGGCAGAATCGGTGGAAAAATCGTATAACGCTGCCGGTGATCATAAAATCCGATACTTAACGGTCAACATCACCGATGCTCGCATCAGAGAGATTGTCAGAAAGTACCCGCATCTCTTTACGCTGGAGGGGAAAACCGCTCTCATTTCCTATACCGACCTGTCGAAGCTCGAAAGAAATGATATTGTCGTATTGCGACGGGCTGATATTGCGGGCATCGCCTTCATTGCGGCCATTTTCCTCGCTTTGATCGTCGCAAACTTCTTTTTCAATTTTGTCCAGGTTATGATTATGGAATACGTCGGCCAGATGATCATGCATGACCTGCGGGTCCGGCTCTTTGATCACATACAGAAATTGTCAGTTGCCTTTTTTACGCGCAATCCCGTCGGCCGGCTTGTTACACGGGTTACTAATGACACACAGAATATGCATGAGCTGTTCACCTCCATCGTTGCGTTTGTTTTCAAGGATATTTTCTTACTAATCGGCATTACCATTATTCTCCTTACCATTAACTGGAAGCTTACCTTGATCTCCTTTATGGTGCTTCCTGTCGTTCTTGTTCTTTCCATTCACTTTTCCGTAAAAGCCCGGGATGTTTACCGAATCCTCAGAGTAAAAATTGCGGAAATCAATACCCGTTTTTCCGAAACGATCAGCGGGATCAAGGTAATTCAGCTTTTCAGGCAGGAGCAGGCAAATTACGACGATTTTGAAAATCTGAATCACGAAAACTACATGGCAGGCATGAAACAGATCCACATTTATGCACTCTTTATGCCGATTATCGAACTTCTGAGTGCCGTTGCCTTGGCGGTCGTCATCTTCTATGGCGGCAGAAGGGTTCTCGCTGACAGCATCAGCCTCGGTGCCCTTGTCGCTTTTATCTCATACATGAGAATGTTTTTCAGACCGATCAGAGATATTGCTGAAAAATACAATATCATGCAGAATGCCCTTGCATCGGCGGAACGAATTTATCTGATTTTCAATACCGAGGAAGCCAACCCGGAACCCGTCCATGGGGGTAAATCAAAACCGTCGAATCTTAAAATACAGGATATTGTGATGGAAGATGTTTCCTTCAGCTATGTGGAGAATGAAATCGTCCTGAAGCACATTTCCTTTCACGTCAAGGCAGGAGAAACCATAGCATTTGTGGGGCCCACGGGTTCAGGAAAAACGACGGTGGTGAATCTTTTAACCCGTTTCTACGAACACCAGTCGGGTCGCATTTTGATCAATGGTCGGGATATTACAGCAATAGAAACCAGGCTTCTCAGATCCAGGATGGCCCTGGTAACGCAGGATCCCTTTCTTTTTTCCGGAACAATCCGTGAAAACATCATCAGCGGGAACGGCGACATTTCCGATGACGCTCTGAACCGGATTTTAGAGGCCTCAAATTGTAAACCCATGATAGACAGACTGCCCGACGGCGTTGATACGGAACTCTCGGAAGGAGGAGCATCGATTTCAAGTGGCGAGCGTCAATTAATCTCCATCGCGCGGGCCTTCGCCCGCGACCCCGACCTCATCATACTCGATGAGGCAACATCGTATATTGACTCGGAGACCGAATTGAAGATCCAGGAAGCTCTCGGGAACCTCATGAAAGACAGGACGGCCATAATCGTCGCCCATCGACTATCGACGGCCCGCTCCGCGAACAGGATTCTGGTGCTGCACCGGCACCGGATTATCGAAGAGGGTACGCACGACGAATTGATGGAACGAAAGGGCTTCTATTTCAAACTGCAGCAGTTGCAGAACTGATCAAAATATTACCAATCATTAATGATAGTTGCACAAAGTGAAGTTGCATCCCGATATGTAAAATTACATAGTGGACAGGATAACATTCATGGAACGACCCGCATGCTCACCTTAAAAACACGAGATAAATGACTACTGTACAAATAGCAGTTTCATATGTTATCTCAAGGGCCGAACCAAGCTGATACCACGGAAGATCCAGACAGGGCATGTGAATAGTTGATTCGTTTGAGAAAATTGAAGGAATTGATGAATACAGGCCCCTGGATTCCGGTATATACAATAAGCACCTTTATGAATTCCTAATGACGGATAATGGCATAAAAACATTTTATATCGAATTCGCGGACAAAGGCGAAAAACATGCAGGATGAGAAGAGCGCTTCATCGATTTCATCGGAAAATTAATTGAATCTAGTTCAGACAAGTTTATGACATAATGGTTAAGAAATTGAGAAGCCTTTTCTGCTCTATTGTTGTGTGCTTTTTGACATGTTTCATCTTGATTCATCCGGCAATTTCAGAAGAATCCGCGAACGAGGCAATACCTCTCAATCAATATGGAATCCGTTCGACGAACCCCTATGTAGTAGATAGATTTATTAAAAACGGAAAATTAATCGACAAGGTTATCGTCCCGAGTATGCCGAACCGTCCGGAAGGACTTGACTCACAGGTGGCAATGGTTCCCGAACCCGACATCGCTGCCGGAACAAATACTATTACCAATGTGCCTGCCATGACCTGGTGCTTTGGGTGCTCTGCAACGTCTGCTGCCATGATGTTCGGCCACTATGACAACGGCTATTACGCCAACATGTATGCAGGCCCGACAAACGGCGGCGTATTTCCCATGACGAATGCAACGTGGGGCACCGTGGAAATCAATGGAGAAACAAGGGCATTATGCCCCCTCAGTGCTACACGTAAGGACCTTGACGGTCGAATAAACAGAGGACATGTCGATGATTACTGGATAATGTATGGGAATGCAGGCCCTGACCCGTTTATCGGTAACTGGACAGAGCATGCCCACGGGGAATGTACCGGCGATTATATGGGAACCAACCAGTCCACGTTGTCTAACTCTGATGGTGGAACAACTTTTTATTATTACACAACTGGTGAACCTCTCGAGGATTTTACCGGGTACGAACCCGACGTGCGTGATGGTTGTCACGGTTTGCGGCTTTTTGCCGAATCGAGAGGCTATGCCGTAGGCAGCAATTTTTCTCAGTATATTTACGGCTATGATGGAAATACACAGGGGTTTACGTTTGATGATTTCAAGGCTGAAATTGACGCCGGCCGGCCTGTTCTGATAAACGTCACAGGCCATTCGATGTTAGGTTACGGATATGACGATTCCGGATCAACGATCTATATACATGATACATGGGACTATGACGATCATCAAATGACCTGGGGTGGTTCTTATTCCGGCATGACGCACTATGCAGTTGTTCTTGTCAGGCTTTCCGCCACACCGCCCCAACCAAGCAGTTTATCTGCCACTGCTGTATCGACCAGCGCGATAGATATTTCCTGGACCGACAACTCTTTTGATGAAACGGGCTTCAAGATTGAGGGAAAGACAGGATCAGGGGGAACATATGAGGAAATCGCCACTGTCGACGCGGATGTTGCTTCGTACAGCGATTCCGGGTTGACGGAATCCACTGTTTATTACTACCGCGTGAGGGCCTATAACGGCTGTGGCAACTCAAGCTATTCCAGCGAAGCAGATGCTAAAACCTGTCCTGCCGCACCAAGCGGGTTGTCTGCTGTTGTTGCATCGAGCAGCCAGATACATCTTTCCTGGATTGACAACTCTTCCGGTGAATCGGGCTTCAGAATAGAGAGAAAAACAGGCTCGAGAGGAACGTATGAGCAAACAGCCACTGTCAGCGCGGGTGTTATTTACTACAGCGATATCGGGTTAGCAGCATCTACTGCTTATTATTACCGTGTGAGGGCCTATAACAGCGGTGGCAACTCAAGCTATTCCAGCGAAACAAGTGCTACAACCACTGCTGTGCCGGCGGCAGGCGGAGGCGGTAGTTGCTTCATCTCAACAGCGAGACCGTAAAGGGGAGAGACATCTATGATGTTCTTTCCGATTGAAGGATCACCCATCTGCGTTCCCTTGTCAACGCTTCACCGATACTATTGCCATTATCAGCGCATGACTCAGGACTGATGTGGATGGCTACTCCTTCATCATAGGACACTTTCAGCCCCTAGTTCTTGCCGGTTTTAATCGGCGCCCTCAAGAGCTGACCTGACCCCATCATGTTAAGATCGGGTTAGCAATTACAGAAACTTACAAGGGAACCTCTCGACAACTGCAAAAGAAACGTTTGGTGCATGTCATGACGACAAGATGATTTACCTGCTCAAATTCTTCTGTTCGCGCGATGTATGGTGGATGAATAGAAATTATTCGTAACCTGCCTGATTTTGTGCCCCTTTGATTCAAATCTGACTCGTACGATGCTTACGGTGATCTAAGGCTTTTAAACCCCTCAAATTCAGTAAATGCCCTATTGTTTCGGTCAATACCAAGACTTATTATTTTCGTGTTACGGGTGATGCGAGTCGGCGGTTTAATGTTCCGCGGGGCGATTCAATGTCCGGTGTTCATATATCGCCATCGTCGTTTTATAAACGCTACGTACAACTGAACATGAAAGGATGAATAGTTATGGTTAACGACAATGAAGTCAAACTTGCATACGATCTTCTTGCGTATCTTTTTGCCGCGGGATATGACAATAGCGCACACAAAAAAGCACAGGAAACAACGAAAAAGCTGGTTGCACTTCTGGAAGAAGATGCACTCAATAACGCGGCTGTTTCGTAAGCGAAATTTCCGGTTTTATGCAAAAAGAATAAGGTCCCCTGTTAATTTTTGAACAGCATCATGTTGAGACTTTTTCAACGGCCTGTTCAAGATCGACCCATAAAGGAGGCTGTTTTGTATGGTGGCATGGAGAATAGGTGCAAAAGGGGTCAAGTCTACTATTGACCCTTAGTCGCATTGTTTTGTCTTCTCTCTATCTGTTTTTAATGTTTCCGTTATATTTTTTGATCGACGTCATATTGTTTACACACTGTTGAAAGTATTGTTTTAAATGTCGGAACTAGTCTTTTTGATTCAGGCACCTCATAGTTTTTTTCTTGATAGAATATCTTTCTTTTATTTCTCTCATGAAACGTTCCGGACAATGTCTTCTTGAAGCTTTTAACCGGACAGTCGTTAATTAATCATAAATCCGGTTTCAATGTCTTTGGAATTTTTATCCCAAAAAAGTTTCTTGTATAACTTCAATGATACGTTCGATTTCAAAAGGGGATTCCTTGATATGGTTATTTGCATCTTTTAAAATCCGTTCCAAGTTTCCCCACAGTCTATATTTCTTGAATTTATCCTCACGCCGGATGCCCATGGTCTCAGCAACAAGAGTCACATAACTGGTGACGGTGAAATCATAGTGAGATTCTTCAGTTGCAAAACTCTGATTGCAATAGTGACAAACAGTAACCAATCGCTCAGCTCCAGTTTGGGCAGCATCTTGGAGACGTTCTTTACGAATTTGTGCACAGCTTTCCGGAAACCAGCAGATGGCTCCACTGCCGCAGCAAACTGTTCCCTGGCCATGATGATTCATTTCCCTGAATGTTACCCTAGGCAATTGTCGCAAAATCTCACGGGGACCATCGCTGTCAACCCCCGTGTAGACTGACTTGCAAGCTTCATGAAGTGTTACTGTTCCGGCGTTTATCCTATTAAGAGGCAGTTTGTTCATGTTTGCAGCTAAATACTGTGGAAAAGATAGGGTTTCGAACAGGATATCCATTGAGGGCGAGATGTATTTATCAAAACGACATTGGCAGGTAGGACACCATAGCATAACGGCCTCTGGATGAAAACCGGCGATAGCCGCTACCAGTTCTTCAGTCCTGCTACCCCCTTCTTTGATATCACCAAAAAACAAATGGTTACCACCGCAGCAATAGTTCAAACTAGGAAGAAAAGCGTATTTATCTCCGATAGCGTCCATGATATCCAAAGCATTTAGAATTTGCTCAGGTTGTAAGTATACGTTACAGCCAGGGAAAAAAACGTAGCGGGACCTTTTGCTTACCGCTGGTTGTGGTGATTCGGTTATAATTAGAACCAGACAACTGGACACTTGCAAGGACCCTATGTGCACTGTCGGGTTATTGAGTGTCACTTAAAAGCCGAATCAACCATCCCTTGTGAGATATATACGCCCTTGATAAATTCGTTTATCAGCATGGAATCAAGGCCCTCAGGAAACATATCAGTCGCACATTTAAAGCATTCCATGCAGGCAAATGCCTTTGTATAAGCCCGATGATTTGGAATCCCGCTGTCCATGAAATCAAACACCCCCTCCTGGATATCCTGGGAGGAAATCTCGCTGATATCAGTATATGGTAAAATCGGGCATTTTTCCGCACAAATCCCGCAGTGTGTGGAGTTTTCAAGAAAACGTTGTTTTTCTTTGGCGAAGTGATCGAGAATCTTCACTGATATTTTCTCTAGCTTACTGTATTTATTAACGGCAAGGACTACAGGCTACTTGCATGACCCTTGGAGCCGGTTATAGTCAACAAAGCCGATAACATTTTGAATTTTCATAAATTATCAGACTACTAAATTGTTCGTTCAGCCATATAACATTGTGCATCAGTGGTGGCTGTAACCCTTCTGTCTGCATGCGATTGTTAGCCGATCTCCTTGTTCGGCGTTATCCTTATGCTGATATAAGCAGGATCTTCCCGAAGCAACATGCGTCGTCAATAATAACCACATGTCCTTTGTCCTGAGCATTGTATATATGCGCCACTTCTTCATAGATAGGTGTGTCTTTATCACCTTTGGCTGCGACTCAGCTTCCATGGACCATGAGCTGACTTTGCCGTGTTCCAGGCAAGATCTCTGCTCACTCCAATTTTCTCAACTCCTGGTAGCTGCGGCGTTCCCATTGCTTCCAGAGATTGCATCGAAGGTGTCGTTTAACCCAGGGTTTCAACCCTCTTAGGACATATCGCATCTGTTTAAAATTAAAAAAGCTTCGCCAGCTTAACATATACCGACGAAGCTTCTTTTACAATTATTTCGATGCGCCTTCCACGAACCCGACAGATGATTTCCCGAATCCTGTTCTTGAAACGCTTGATCGCTTTAGAACTGATACGTCTGTTCAGTCGAGACCTGAAGGTACCCCCCGGAAACTGACGCTTCCATAGCCGATCAACGGCACTTGTTGCCTCGTTGATCGAAAGCTTTTATAGGTTTGTTTTATTCTATATCTAATAAGTGTGCTTCCAGTTCTCTCATTGGTGGTATCTTCGGCGGATTATACAGAAGATAATTCTGCACGGGATAGCGAGTTCCCGTTTTCTGTGTTGCTTCAAGTCCTTCTGTGAGATCATTGACATACTTTGCCGGCAGGGAAAGGCACATTTCAGTATCTCCTGTCGCCGCCAGCATACGTTCCCCGCGACCGGGATTGGTAAACGCCGGTTCCTGGTTCCAGTATGGCAAGGCGGCGTGGAGACAGGAAAGCCCAACATGCGATTGCGATGTCAGCGATTTTCCATACGTGTAAAACAACCCGGACGCTAACCGGAACATTTGTGCCGGCATACCGTAGATCATAACGAGGTCAGGGGGCATGGGAGCTTTGTTGAGGGGGAACATCACAACACCCTTCACTTCTCCAGGAGTACGGTATTCGACGTTTTCGGCCATCGATAACGCTTGCTCCTCCGTTTTTGTATACCCCATGCTCATGAAAAAGCGTGCCACATCTTTTATGTCCGGGACCTGTTTGAAACCAAAGGCGGCCAGGCACGGGGTGCAGTTAATATCTTCCCCCATTGCACCAACGACCCATCCCCATTTCCTAGCAATCGTGGTCCACTGGCATAGCGATATCTTGATTTTGAATTTCGCGGGCCTCACAGCTTTTTCGGGAAACGGTTCGTCTTTTTTGATAATTTTGACACCGATTGGAAACGATTGAGGCATGATTGTCTTAAAAATCGTATCATAACATTTTTGATAATCCATCCCTTACCCCCTCTATTTTATCTGTTAATTTGAGCTTTTTCCACTTGCCGAACTATTTCAACATACTCAATATTTGTCAACACCTTATTTCCAAAAACAAAATTTTGCAAGGGAACTGAATAGACCCTTTTTCTTTTGATAAAAGCTATTATGAAGAATTCCATCGTTGACATTGCCACGATGATCCGGATGATTTCGATATGGCGACATTCCTGATTCCACAATCGTGTTCTCTGTCATGGTAATGCTTTATAAATTGTTATGAAAGCGAGGGCTACAACGAAGAGTGAAAGTCCGATTTCCAACCATCGGGATTTTGTCTTTACAGAAATTCTACTTCCGATTCTCGCGCCGATAAGCGAGCCGCCAAGCACCGCGATCGCGGGTACCCAGACTATGTTTCCCCGATGCCAGTAAATACCAGTCGCGGCCATGGACGTGAAAATTGTGACGAACAGTGATGTTGCAATTGCCTGGTGAATGTTCAGTTGCAACGTTTTTAAAAACGGGGGAAACAGCGATCCGCCGCTTCCTCCCCGCAACCCCGTAATGAGATTCAGGAAAAATGCAACACCTATCATTAACACGGAATTTGGGCGAATGTTTTGAGAGAGTGATGGCGCGATTCTATCGAGATATATACCGCAGACCGTTACCAGGGCCGTGGCAAAAAAAATGATGGCTAAAAGTAAGGTCGGGATCACCCCGACAAACAGTGCACCGACGACTGATCCTATGATGCCGCCGATAATTACATAAACGGCAATGTTTGTAGCGATATTGCTCCGGTGGCTCAAGGCACCGACGAACGATGAAAAGGGAATGACAAACAGGTTGATGCCGAACGCACTCAACAGCGGCAGTCCCGCAAGATTGAGTAACGGTATTCTCACCGACCCGCCGCCTATCCCAAACATGCCACTCATAACCCCTGTGAAAATGCCGATGGAGATGTAGAGTATGATAGTTGTCGAGTTCGTCATATGTTATGATCTATTCCTTGAGTTTGGCGATTTCCTCCAGCGTCCTCTCGGCAATCTCTTTCATATTTTCAAAATGTCTGACCGTCCTGACGAGACACTTCTGCCTCTCCTCGGGACTGCCCAGATATTTCTCACATTCCGCCATCCACTCCTGTGTCTTCGCCACGTTTGTCTTCACTATTTCCGGTATTTTCAGTCTATCGTGCTTTATGGCTTCAGTCGGACATATCGTGTGACAGATACCACAGCGAATGCATTCATCCATGTATATCTCGGCAACGTCATCATATATCTCGATCGTATCGACGGGACATTCTTCGACACAGAGTCCGCATCCGTTACATAATTCTTCATCAACCCACGGCATTGTTCACTTACCTCCTCAATAATATTGTTACCTTTGCAGAGCGCTGGCTCACCATAAGCACATTCGTCTATAATTCTGTTCCGATTCGATACCCGTCTCTGATTGCATCCTGGGCATTCCCTATGGTGCCCGCATCACCAATGACGTAAACCGGTAGTTTCCCCTGCAATGCATTCTCGAGGGGATTGTAGCTCTTCATCCCCGTCGAAACGACAATGATATCGATGTTGTCAAACTGTATCGGCTCGCCGTCTCTCTCGGCATAGACGGTTCGCCCCTCTACCTGTTTGATATAAGTGTGATCGCTGAAAATGGTCCCCTTTTCTTTCATCATCTTTAAGGAGAGGTTCTTGGCGATCATCTCCATATCCTCACCAAAATCGGTGGTTCGCTTGACGATGGTAATTCTGTTGTTCCGGGGGATCAAACCCGTCGCGATGTCCACACCGATAAGGCCGCCGCCGATAATCAGCACGTTCTTGTTCTCCGGCAAATTCTCCTCCAACAGTATCTCGGCCCAGTAATACCTATCCAGACCCGGAATCGCCGGCACCGACACCCTCGATCCCGTTGCCAGAATCACTGTGTCGTAGCGTCCCACGAGATCCGATTCGGTGACCTCCCTGAAGATCACCTTCACCCCCACTTCGTTCAACCGTTTCTCCAGGTACGGCACCAGCTTCGCCAGCGATCGCTTGTTCGGCGTGAGAGGCGCAAGATTAAACTGTCCACCCAGTTGATCTTTTTCATAGAGATCAACCGCGTGTCCCCGCTCCCGCAATACGACCGCCGCTTCCATGCCCGCCAACCCGCCGCCGACTACGGCATATCGTTTCGGCTGAACGGCAGATCGAACCGAACCTCCTTTTTCTCCCACCCGGGGGTTCACGAGACATTGTAGACCCTTTCCGGATTTCACCCCGCCCAGACAACCCTCGGCACAGGTAAGGCAGGGCCAGATCACACCCGATACCTCACCGAGATACTTGCCGACGAATTCAGGATCTGCCACCAGCGCTCTTCCGACGGCAATATAATCGGCGCCAAAGTCGCGACTGACTGTTTCGATGTCCTCGGGGGTGTTTATCTGTCCAACGGCTATTACTGGGATAGAGATGTCTTCCTTGATTCGCCGCGCCATTTCCCACGTCTTTCCCTTCGGGACAAACATATGCTGGAAATACCACGGCGGTGTTGAACACACCGAACCGGCGGATACGTGGACGGCCTGCACACCCTCTGCTTCCAGCATCTTCGAAAAGGCGATCATCTCGGGAAGTTTAATCCCCTGGGGAAGCATCTCGTCACCGCTTATCCTCGCAATAATGGGCAGCTCAACGGTTTCCCTAACGACCCGCAAGACCTCCAGGGGAAACCGTATCCTGTTGTCGAAGCTTCCGCCGTATTCATCTGTTCTATCATTGACGAACGGCGAAAGAAACTGCGCCAAGAGATAGCCGTGGCCGAATTGCAATTCAATAATGTCGCAGTTCGCGTTCTTCGCCCGCAGGGCGGCATCAGCGAACAAGTGCACGGCCTGCTCCATATCGTTTTGGTCCATACGTTTCGGTGTCGCCCCACCGTTTTCACAGGGTTTGTCGGTCGCAGAAACGAAATAGTTGCCGGAGATATTCGGATTCACCATCCTCCCCGGGTGGTTGAGGTGTGCAATGACCTTCGCACCCGCCGCATGGATGGCGTCGGTCAGTTCCGCCACTCCCGCCACTTTATCATTGCCATCGATCCCCAGTTGCGTGGGGATCTCGCGCAATCCTTTATCGAGGTAAAACGGTTCGACCGTCACTGCTCCCACATGTTTGGAGCGTTCCCTGTAAAACGCGAGGTGCCGTTCATTTACCGTCCCGCTGCCATCACCATAGCCTGTTTTTATGGGAGCAAAGAGAAACATATTTTTTAAGGTCAACATGGTCTTCCTCCTTTTTTGGTCATCCTGTCAACTGCCTGATGGTTCAACAACGCTCTGCTTACCGTCTATTGCCCGAAAAACGGCATCACTCCGTTCCTTATACCTTTCTCACTGTCGTTTGTATGAAGTTTCTCCATCAGTGCTCGCAAAAATTGTCCCCGAACTCAAGGGTGCCGCTCAAATATGATTGCACGATTATCTCGGGCTCTTCAGAGGGAGCCCCTGTCAGAACCTTGATACCTTTCTGCTCTAGAATCGCTATGGCTCTCGAACCCATTCCATATACAATCACCATGGTTACCTCGTTGTCGATAAGCCATTTGGGAAGTGCACCCGGTGAATGATCCTCCGGTGCCGGATAGGTTTCTTGCCCGACAATTGTTTTGTTTTCCTTATCGACATCAAACAGGGCAAATTCTTCAACATGCGCAAAGTGTACGCTGAGACGCCCCCCTGCAACAGGTATAGCTATTTTCATTTTCTTTATATCCTCCTTTGACTCTATGAATTTCCGTCTAGTTTTTTCCGGTTTCACTCATACGTAAAATGGGCTGAATGGCCTGTGTAAACGCCGTAGCAGCCACTGTTTTTCCGTAATGGTAAACAAACGGTTTGCCGCTGTCGGAGGCATCCACAATCATCGGGTCGAGTGGGATTCTTCCCAGAAAGGTAACTCCCATCTCTTCGGCCATCGTTTCGCCTCCCCCCGCTCCGAAGACATCGATAACCGTCTTGCAGTTGGGGCAGACAAGACCGCTCATATTTTCCAGAACACCCAGTACGGGGACATTCACCTGCCGACAGAAGTTGATACACTTTCTCACATCGTTAAGGGAAAGATTCTGCGGGGTGGTAACCACGACGGCGCCATCCATACCCGGTATGAGCTGGGCCACTGAAAGGGGTTCGTCTCCCGTCCCCGGAGGAAAATCCGCGATCAGAAAATCGAGCTTGCCCCAGTTTACCTCGGTCAGCAGTTGTTTGATCACATTCATCTTCATCGGCCCTCGCCAGATAACCGCATCATCCTGATTCGGTAGTAAAAAGCCGATGGACATCACCTTGATTCCCTCAATGAAATTGACCGGAAGAATCGATGCGCCGTCGGATGACGGTCGTGCGTTCTCAAGATTGAGCAACGTAGGAACACTGGGACCATGAAAATCGGTATCCAAAAGCCCTACCTTTGCCCCCTCCAGAGCCAGTGCAACGGCAATATTCGTGGCAACTGTACTCTTGCCTACACCGCCTTTTCCGGAAAGGACCATTATCTTATGTGCTATCTGTCCCATACGATCGGACAGTTCCTTACTCTCGGTAAACTTTTTTAACGCCTCGCCACCCTTCTGCTGTTCATCCGGTTTCTCCCCAGATGTGTGTTTTTCATTTTTTCCTGTCGTGGTCATTTTACTATTCCTCCTCAGGATCACTGCCGCAGTGGTATACAGTGTATCATGATATTTATTTGAAATACAGTACCTTGTCGTCGCGTTTTTCCATCCTGATCAGGTGCTTGTCCAGCAACTCCTGGACATATTTCACCGTTTCATTTCGATGCAGATTCAACCCGTTCGATATATCGTCGACGGAACAGGGCCGCCGTTTCAGAAGCTCGAAGACATCCTCTTGTGTGTGATAAAACTCGCCGAGACTGTGAACATTCGAATAATCTGCAATCACCTCACAGTTGGCACCGAAAAGGACACGCATCTCTTCCATCTTTTCTTTGCCGACCATGTCCACGTACTCTTCAGCCGGTGTTCTGACTGCGGTGTTGAGTTGTACCAGATCCGGAGCGATGCGGTCACTCCATGTCTTGATCTTTTTTATTTCGCTCTTGCTGTCCGTAACACCACCGATAAGAAAAACCTCAAGCCATATGAGGCCGTGAAACTGCTCTCGGAGTGCGCATAACCCCTCAACCATCCGTTCGAACGAAATATCCGGCTGGGGTCGGTTGACATACTGGAAGATCTGCTCGCCCCCCGCATCGAGAGACGGAATGAGTAAATCCGCCTCCTGCACGGCAGCGCGGACCTCGTCGATCCAGAAAAGCGATCCATTTGTCAACACGGCTACGGGAATATCTGTCCTCTGCTTGATGCCGCGGATGACAGCCCCGAGACGGCTGTAGAGCGTCGGTTCTCCGGACCCTGAAAGGGTTATATAATCGGGCGGAGGTATCTCCTTTACCTTTTCTGAAACCTCTTGGACTATCTCTTTCACCGGGAAGAACTCCTGCATATCTGTCGTCTTGTTCGTTGTCCTCCCCAGCTGGCAGTAGATACAGTCGTAGGTACATGTCTTGAAGGGGACAAGATCAACCCCCAGTGATCTGCCCAAACGCCGTGATGGGACGGGACCAAACGTGTGTCTCGGCTTCCCTGTTTTACTCATTCTCTTCGCTCCCTTTCACACAACCGCATGGCGCTTCCACCGGCGAGTGAGTCGGCAACCCATACACTGTTGCTCGTAAAACGTTTGCCGGTGTTGTTTCGCCCGTATCGGCTCCGCTGCCCGCTTCCAGGATTTGTTTGAAAAAGCAGCAACAGCCCCTGCCACGGATTATCACTCTGCATGCTTGTTGTCTCTTGCCTTACCCGATTGCTGAAACGACATTTCTCCACACGGCCGTAATGTCATCGGATACGGCACTGTCCGTATATTCGACAACACTGGTCTTCATGATCTGGGCCTTGGTAATGGCATTATCGTAGCGGACTCTTCCGGCTGCCGTCACGCCGCGTTTCGTTGCCTCTATTTCAATCTGTTCCGTAATCTCCGGATTCAGATCCCACTTGTTAACGCATACAATGGTGGGAATTCGAAAGTGTGCGGCGAGTGCAGAAACACGGAAAAGATCATGCTGTCCTGAAAGCGTCGGTTCGGTTACTACCACAACGAGATCGGCACCCGTAATCGAGGCAATAACCGGACAGCCGATGCCCGGTGAACCGTCAACGATAACGTAATCGAGGCCATCACGGTCGGCGATCTTCCGGGCCTCCTGGCGCACCAGCGTTACGAGCTTCCCCGAATTGCCTTCGGCCATACCGAGCCGCGCATGCACCATTGGTCCGTACCGTGTCGAAGAGATATACCATTCACCGTTGACATAGGATTCGAAGGCAATCGCCTCGACCGGACAGATACGAAAGCAGACACCGCACCCTTCGCAGAAGATAGGGTTGATTACGGGGGTATCTGCCGTTACTCCCGAGTCCATGACCGGATACGATATTGCCTCAAAACGACATTCCTCAATACATCGGCCACAGTCAATACAATCGTCTTCCCGTATCCTGGCTTTCTTGCCGCCGCTGAAATCGTCACGGGATTCTATTTTTGGGCTGAGGACAAGATGCAGATCGGCCGCATCCACGTCGCAATCTGCTAACACCTTCTTTTCAGCCAGAGCTGCAAACGATGCCACGATACTTGTCTTGCCTGTCCCGCCTTTTCCACTTATCACCACAATTTCCTTCATAGAATCAACTCCCCGCTTTCGCTTCCCGTTTAACGTGTCTCTGGCCTGCAACACTTTCATATAGATCTGTTATGCGCACCCAGCACTCCGAAAATAATTCCCGGTAGGCAGGCACGGCATCGATGACCATTTCCCCACGGGAATAGGCCTCAGCGATAGTACGGTCATCCGGTATTTCCAGAAGGATCTCGATTTCTTCCCGATTACAATAGTCTCGAACATCCTCATTTCCCACATCGGAGCGGTTAATAGCGACGGCAAAAGGCAACCGCAATTCCCGCACCATCCCGACGGCAAGTTCCAGATCATTGAGACCGAAGGGTGTCGGCTCCGTAACGAGCAGAACAAATTCCGCATCTTTTACGGCTTCGATGACCGGGCATGATGTTCCCGGCGGTGAATCGAGAATCAGTATTTCAGCTTCTCCTGCCACCTCTTTGACACCATGGATAACGGCCGGTGACATAAGTTCACCAATATTGAGCAACCCCTGGATAAAACTGATCCCGTTGCTCTTTCCTTTTTCGACAATGCCCACCTCCCGTGTCGTCTCGACAATGGCATCTTCGGGGCAGAACATCTCGCATGCTCCGCATCCATGACACAGCTCAGAAAATATCAGCACCGTGCCCTTCACGACAGCAATGGCGCTGAATTCACAGACATCAGCACAAATCCCACAGCCCGTACACTTCTCTTTTATGACTTCCGGATTCGGCACTGTCACGGGCGCAGATGATTCTATCTCCGGTTTGAGAAAAATATGGCAGTTCGGTTCTTCCACATCGCAATCCAGAAGCCGCACCGTTTTCCCTGCATCGGCAAGAGTCAGGGCAAGATTCGTTGCTATCGTTGTCTTTCCCGTTCCTCCCTTGCCGCTCGCAATTGTTATTTTCAAGGTATTATACTCCTTTCATTGTCATTGATTCTCACGCTACGTCACCTCATTGAAATTGCTCTAAAGGGACATTCATCGACACACGCTCCGCAGCCAATGCATTTATGTGCATCGATAACGGCAACATCATTGACGGCAATAGCCCCCACGAGACAAAAATCAACACAGATTCCACAACCCGTGCACGTTTGGGCATCCACATGGGCAACAATACCAACCTTGCCTGTCTGCGCCCGATCGATTCGCCGTTCCATATCCCGAATCTGTCGTCCGAGGTCATTGGCCTGTTCCCGGAGAAAGGCAATTTCCTCATCCTTTGTCATCTTTGGCTGTACCCCGGCATTTCCAGAAGCTGGCGTTTGACGTGCACCCCTATCAACTCCTCTGTCGAATACTCGTCCCCGTGAAACACCACGGCCTATTCCCTGGCCCCTGCCCATTCCTTGCCCGCTGCCCATACCAAAGTGGCTTACCACACTGGGCTGGCTTGCCGCAGCAATAGAACCGGCGTTGAATTGCTCAATCGCCCGACGGATCGTACCTGTAACACCGACAACAACCTGAATTCCGGCAGCATTAAACACCTGAAAGGCATTTGGACCGCAGTTACCTGTCAGAACACACTGAACTCCATGATCCGCCATTAACTGCGCTGACAAGATGCCGACACCACCTCCGGCTGCCACATTCGGATTTTCGACAGCCTCATATTCCATTGTCTCACTATCGACAAAGATATAGTACGGAGTCCTCCCAAAGCGGGCCTCCACCTGATCGTCCAGGGATAGCCCCATTGACGTTACTGCTACCTTCATTTTCTGTTTACTCCCTTTCACCATACAAAAGGAGCGCCGAACATGACGAACACCTTTACCGACGCTCCTTCTCGCTTATTTCACTTCTGTTTCTTTTTCCAATGCCGCTATGCGACGCTGAATTCCACTTAGAACATCTTCGAAGTATTCTGCCTGCCCTTTCAGCTTGGCAAGTTCATCTTCTCTTGTCAGACCTGCTCCACCGGGAGGATAATAGGGCTCGGCATTGGGCGTGCCGGGCGGTACAGCCCCCGCGTATGGATAGCCATAAGTCGCTCGCTGCCATCCTGTGAGCCCCGTTGCATAGTACCAGTTACGACGTCCCCAGCCTCCTCTCCTTCCAAACCCTCGCCCCCCTCCGGGGATCGGGCTCATATATCCGGGCATCGGGTATCCCGCACAGAGCCCCGCTGCCCTTCCGGTCATCGGTCCCATACCAGCAGGACCGGTTCTATCTCCACCTGGCATAATGAGAACCTCCTCATAGTAAGTTTGTATTGTTAGCGATTACGGCGACGGCCTTGGCCACCCCCACGACCCACACCAGAGCCTCGATTTTTTCGACCAAACCCGAGACCTCTTCCCAGTCTCTGGAAAAATCCTTCATTCTCAACGGGAGTTGGTTCTTCTTCTAACTGCGCGCCGCGCGGTCCGAGACCACGTCCGGTCTTTGGGCCCATCCCCTGCGGGCCGGTTCCATCACCTCTTGGCATTTTTTCACCTCCTGTATCGTGAAAACTTCTATCATTTTTGACCATCATGTTTCTACAAAAGCATAATTTGTGCCAGCAATACAGCACCATACCCTAGATATTTATG
>Ga0272444_10000640_pt1 | contig 36395 bp, 29 predicted proteins | sample SSMForm13_FD_201033 | JGI IMG/M metagenome (GOLD analysis project Ga0272444, IMG submission 201033) | Marine sediment archaeal communities from Little Sippewissett salt marsh, Falmouth, MA, United States - SSM-Form-13 | ecosystem: Environmental > Aquatic > Marine > Wetlands > Sediment ...
AGTGATAATATTCTAATTTATGATAATAGCCTAATTTTCATACAAATCAAGTCATAAAATTAATCAATGACATGAAGATAGATCATTAAACTTGGGTGAGAGAAACATTCCGCTCAATCATTAATGCAAAATCCTGGGAAGAAACAGCCGGGCTGAAAAGGAACCCTTGCCCGAAATCGCAATCCATCTCTTGTAACTGGATAAATTGATCGTGTTTTTCTATCCCTTCAGCAATAACTTTCATTCCCATGCTGTGGGCCATGGCAATAATGGCTTTGACAATAGCTGCGTCCTGCTGGCTAGTGAGGATATCCTTGATGAAAAAACGATCAATTTTTACAACGTCAATGGGGAACGTTTTGAGATAAACCATGGATGAGTAACCGGTACCAAAATCATCGACTGAGATTGTCATACCCAGTTCTTTGATTTGTTTCAAGACCTCGATGGTTTCATTATTTTGTTCAGCCAGAACCGATTCCGTTAGTTCCAGTTCGAGAAAATTGGGATTTAAGTTGAATTCCTGCAGAGTCCTGGTGATCTTTTCCGGGATTTCCTGCTGAATAAAATGCTTGCTGGAGATATTAATGGCGATGCGTTTCTGCGGCAGATTCCTTTTGCTCCAGATCAATTGCTGATTGCCGCTTTGGCGGATAACCCAGTCAGTGAATGGAATGATGAGACCCAACTCTTCAATGAAGGGGATAAACTCGCCCGGGCTGACGTTGCCCCTGGTTTCATGCTGCCAGCGGCATAATGCCTCAGCACCGACAATGGAACCGTCTTTGAGATCAATCTGAGGTTGGTAATGAAGTTCAAACTCTTCATTCTGAACCGCCTTGCGTACGTCGTTTTCAAAGTCGAGCCGCTGTCGGGCTTTTATGTTAAGAGATTTTTTATAATACTGAAAATTGTTTTTTCCTTTTTCTTTGGCATGATACATGGCCAGGTCCGCATGTTTCATCAACTGTTCGGCATCGGTTCCATCGAGAGGAAAAATGCTGATTCCGATGCTGACAGAGATAAATATCTCTGTGTCATCCAGATGAAAAGGCTCAGCCAGAACTTCGTTGATCCGTCGTGCTACGCGTCCCGCATCTTCTTCATTTTTAAGGCGTGGCAGCATGACCGTAAACTCATCTCCGCCGAGACGTGAAATATAATGTTTTGACTTTCTCTTGTTTATACGGCTGAAGGCATCACTGTCTCTGATGCACGAGCTGACCCGATCGGCGACATGCTTGAGGAGATGATCACCGATATGGTGACCAAGGGTGTCGTTAATTGTTTTAAAGCGATCCAGATCCATGAACAGGACAGCCAATTGGGATTCTTCCTTTGCACTTTCGGCCAGGGCCACTTCCAGGGTGTCTTTAAATAATGTGCGGTTGGAAAGGCCGGTGAGGTGATCAAAGAAGGCTAACTCCTGGATCTGTTTCTGCTTGTCTATGACGTCGTTAAAAGCCTCGCTGGCACGCAGCATGTATTTGACACGGTAGTTTAAAACCGCCCAGTTGATCGGTTTGGTAATAAAGTCGGTTGCCCCGGAATCAAATGCCTGGTGGATGGCTTCGATGTCATCCAGACCGGTAACCATCAGAATGGGGGTATGCTCGCCACCGTTAAGTTTGCGAATAGCCCGGCAGGTATCAAAACCATCCAGTTTCGGCATCATAACATCCAGTAATAATGCATCCGGTTGCAGTTCTTCGAATTCTGCTACGGCGACAAGACCATCCTCAGCTTCAGCAACGCAAAAGCCGACTTTTTCCAGACTGGCGCGCATAAGCAGTCGTGAAGACAGATCATCATCGACGATAAGGATAAGCGGTGAATTCTTTGAATCAGCTGGTTTCATAAACGGCTCTATTTTTTTTGAGTTGGGCTGTCACTTTCGTAAGTTCCGTTTGAGCACGGTTGAACAATCGACCGGCTCCCGCCAGAGACCTTCTGCGTCCTTTTTCTTCCAGTTCTTTCATCAGTGTTGAAAACACCGTTGCGCCCAGGTTGGCGCTGCTTGACTTCAGACTGTGAGCGACAGTACGAACCGTTTCGGTATCCTTTTCGTTCAAGGCTTTCTGCAGATATGTCATCTGTGTTGGTGTGTCAGAGAGGTAAATATCGATAATACGTGTCAGAATGTCCTCGCTCCCTTCTGCCTGCAGACTGCGAATTGCATCCAGTGCTGTCTGGTCGATGACATTTGTTTCCATTTCGCTGTCAGGCGCTGTCTTCGCGACAGCAGAGATGGTATTACTGCTGTCCTGTCGCTGCAGATCCCTCGGTAACCATTGTTCGAGAATGCGGGCAATGCGTCCCTGGCTGAAAGGTTTGCTGACATAATCGTCCATCCCGGCGGCCAGACACTTTTCCCGGTCCCCGGACAGGGCATTGGCGGTCAGAGCGATAATCGGGATGCGTCCACCGCTACCACTTGTCTCCTGCCGACGAATGACCCCGGTCGCTTCATAACCGTCCATACGCGGCATCTGGCAATCCATGAAGATAATGTCGTAGCTGTTTTTCTCAAAGAGGGCAACGGCCTGAGTCCCGTCCATGGCCAGTTCGATTCGGCATCCGAGCTTGCGCAAGACTCCTTTGGCAACTTGCTGATTGACGATGTTGTCTTCGGCCAGAAGGACTTTTGCCTCGAATGTGACCGGGTCTTTTTCCAGATGATACTGGGTGATCAGGGTGTCTTCTTCTTGGTCATCACTACACATCAGGGCGACCAGGCTGTTATAAAGATCGATCTGACGGACGGGCTTGGTGAGATAAATCTTGATGCCGGCCTTTTTTGCCCGTTTGGCGTCACCACGAATGCCGACCGATGTCAGCATGACCAGTTTGACGGTTTTGAGCTGTTCATCTTTTTTGATCAGCCGCGCGACTTCCAGGCCATCCATGTTTGGCATATGCATATCAAGAATCACCAGGTCGAAGGGCTGGTTTTGTTCAACGGCCTGGTGGAGAAGAGTTAATCCCTCAATGCCGCCGGCCGCACTCTGCTGAGTTGTCCCCCATGATTCAAGCTGCTGTTCCAGAAGCTTCCGGTTGGTCGCATTGTCATCAATAACCAAAGCTCGGAAACCCTTGAGTTTGTCGGCAGGGGCTTTGGTCACAATGTGGGTTATACTTGTCACTTTCATGGGGAGTTCAAACCAGAATTCTGAGCCCTGTCCCTCCTGACTGCGACACTCAATGACCCCATCCATGATATCAACCAGTTGCTTGGAAATGGCCAGGCCGAGGCCGGTGCCACCATATTTGCGGGTGGTTGATTCATCCGCCTGGGTAAAGGCTTGAAACAGGTTTTTCTGCTCCTCAGTACTCATACCGATACCGGTGTCCCGAACCGAAAAACGAATACGCAGTGGCTCATGTGACTCTGATGTTCTGCTGACATGAACGACCACTTCACCCTGTTCGGTAAATTTGATCGCGTTACTCATAAAATTGATCAGAATCTGGCGGATACGACTGGGGTCGGCATTCACGTTTTCGGGAATATTCTCAGCGACATCGATAATCAGTTCCAACCCTTTGGCATGGGCACGGTGAGCCATCATCTGAGCGACATCATCAATCAGGGTAGGGAGGTTGAAATTGATCATTTCAATCTCCAACTTGCCGGCCTCGATCTTGGAAAAGTCGAGAATGTCGTTGATGATCGTCAGCAATGATTCTCCCGAGGTTCGGATCGTCTCAACCGCCTGACGCTGAGTAGCATTCAGTTCAGATTCCAGAACCAACTCCGACATGCCGATAACCCCGTTCATTGGCGTGCGGATCTCATGACTCATGTTCGCTAAAAATTGCGACTTGGCCTTACTGGCCGCCTGGGCCTGGTCGGCCAGGACGACAGCTTCATCCATAGTTGCCTGTAATTGAGTTGTGCGTTCGAGAACCTGCTCCTCCAAATGGTCGTCACGTAATTGGATCTGGCTGAGCATATCATTGAAACCGTCTGTCAGCAGGCCGAGTTCATCATTGTTATCGCATTTAACCCGTATACTGTAATCCTTGGCACGAGCGACATGCTTGATGGCTTCGACCAGATCATGAATTGGAGCTGTGACAAAAAGCTGGAGACGATTGGAGAGAGCCAGTGCGATGAAAAGCCCGATAAGTATAAAAAGCAGTGAGTAGAGTGAAATTTTAAAGATCTGTTGATAGAGCTCATTGATACTTGATTGAAGATAAAGATAACCGACCTTTTCATTGTCAACGACAATCGGTTGAATAATGTCGATGTGATGACCATGGATGATATATCCCTGCTGTTGCAGTTTTGGATCGGCTACTTTTTGCCAGAGGTTATTGTTGTCTTGCTGAGTTATTTCATGCACGATAACGGGTGACCCGTCATTGTGATAGATCCCTGATTTTAAAATGGATGTTTTTTTAGAAAGAGAAATCAGGTTCTTTTTCAGTGCCTCCAGATCCTGGAACATGAATGCGGCACTGCTGTTTGTACTGATGATGTTGGCCAGGCTCTTTAGCTCCTGTATGGCATTGCGCTGGTACAGGTACCACTGGCTTGTAATAGAAACAAGAAACGTCAATACGAGAATCAAAGCACTGATGCTGAGAATAATGATATTGAATTTTTGTTGGATTGACATGTCCCTGATGAATTTTTTCATTTCTTCACCCCGAGGACATCAATTGCGAGTGACAGTAACTGGGAGTCAATCCTGACTCCGGCGGCATCGGCATTCGCAAGGTTAATGATGAAACGCAGGCGCCCCCTGACCGGGACAAACTGAATCATCCCATTTGTTGCTGCAAATTTTTTATTTTCGCTGATGGTAATAATCGGCCGTGTTTTCAACTTTTCAAGTTGTGTATTTAGACCTGATATCGAAGGTCCTAAATAGAGGATGTGAGCATCTGAAGCTTCATCGATCGACGTGTAGGTTTTTATGACAATCGCTCTCTCGTTGACTGTTTTGGTTGTGAGAGGAAGAAGATACCCAGTGAAATTTTTATCCCCGAGAACACCGATGACAAAAGAGGTTTGTGAGTCACTGAAGGCGCTATCCGGCCATTTGATGAACTTGGCGAAGTTGTACAGGTAGGCGGCTTTCAACTGCATTTCGCTCGGCTTCTCTGCCGCATGTAAAACAACGGTACCGTTTATCAGGAAAAGTGTCAGAAATATGTGAAGTAAAAATTTGTGCAAAATACGAAAATCCTAAAACGTCCATGTCAGTTTTGCGTAAATGCTGCGTCCGATTTCTGTCGGTTTAGTGAACTGCTCAGAAATGAACTCCAGGTGTTTGTTATCAAACAGGTTTTGTCCCACCAGGGAAAGTTCCAGATCATCAACCGGCTGCCATCTTATGTTGGCATCCAGCGTTGTGTAGTCATCAACAGGGAAATCTGCCACTATACTGGATTTTTCAAGCTCATCAACGTAACGGCCCCAGAGGTTGAGGTGTAGATTTTCTTGCAGAGCGATGGATGCCTTTAGAGATATCTGGTTCTTGGGGCTGGAGCCTTCGATCATAGCTTCCTGATCGATTCCCGTCAGGGCCTGCGGGTCTTCCATCTTTATGTCAATATAGCTGTAGCTTAATTCCGTTTCCAGCCAGTCAGTCGGTGACCATTGAGTTGTAAATTCCAACCCGTAAACTTCACCGGATATCGTGTTGCCGAAATAAATTAGATCTATTGGCGAAGATTGGTTGTAAGCCTGTAGCTTTTCATAATTATTGAAGAACAGTGCCAGATCAAATGAGATCGATTCACTTGGAAGATAGCGATAGCCAACTTCGTAAGCAATCAACTCTTCCGATGTAAATTCAGAATTTCCAAGAATCGAAACAACAGTTATGTCAGGATTCACAAATGGTATCGGTGGGATGACAAGTGTCGTGATCCTGCCGCTGTCTTCGATCCGTGAAGGCGTTCGCACGGCACGGGAAATAGAGGCCCATAGCCTGTGATCGTCTTGAGGCTTCCATAATACACGGACATTGGGTTGTACTTCAAAACCGCTGTAGTCATTGTGCTCGAACTTGCTACCCAGGGTCAGCCAGACCTTATTTGCAAGCAGAGTGATCTCATCCTGGGCAAATGCACTGAATGTCTGCTGGCTGTCGCTATCCGGGGTTAAATCCATCTGAAAGGTTCTGGAAAAATCATCGCTGTTCAGTCGATAGCCGAGTCCCCAGACGATATCGTGACGTTCAGCATACTGAAACCGATGTTGAAGGTCGATATCCAGTGTCCGATTGGTCTGCTCCAGATAAGCATCTTCGCGGTTGGTATAATCGTAATAAATTTGCATCGTGCCAGCGCTTGTGTCCGACGTTGTATGTTCCCACCGAGCCAAAATGTTGTGGCCATCGATGTCAAAAGTACCGATCTGCTCTGTTTGATATGGAGGCTCAGCGATCCAAATATCACTGACACGTAGGTTTCTGTCGCCTTGATAAAGGTCCCCCTGAATGGTCCAGGCGTCCTTCAGACCACGATCTCCATCTAATCGGAATCCTCCCTGAGTGATCAGCCAATCATCATAGGCATCGGTTTTGTCTTCCAAAGTTTCGTAAGCATCTTGTTCATGCCGATAAAGATAGAACCGGCCATAGGTGTCCTGGTTAAACTGTGATCCATAACGGGCTGTTGCCATTAATTTTTCATGATTGCCTGATCCAATGCTGACCAGCCCTCCCTGGGTGTCTGACGCTTGTTTCGTGATGACATTTATAATTCCATTAACGGCGTTCGCCCCCCAAAGTGTAGCGCCTGGACCGCGGATCACTTCGATGCGTTCAACGTCCTCAAGGACAACATTTTGAACATCCCAGTAGACGCCGGAGTAAGACGGGGTATAGACGCTGCGCCCATCGATCTGGACCAGCAGTTTGTTGGCAAAAGTGCCGTTGAACCCGCGTGATGTGATTGCCCATTGGCTGGAACCTATGCGCGTAACCTGAAGGCCTGGAACCATACGTAAAAGTTCCGGGATTGATGTTGCTCCAGAGTTTCTGATTTCGTCCCTGCCGATAACATAAATTGCCGCCGGAACGTCCATCATGTTCTGTTCTTTGCGCCCTGCCGAGGTCACCTGAATCTGCATCAATGATTCAAGGTCAAGGTCCAGAACATCGTCTTGTGCCAGAACGAGGACGGGAATCATTGCCATGAGAATAGAGATAAGGGCGGTCAATAAACATTTTTTCAGCATGATGGAACCCCTGAATTAAGACGAATAATTTTAAAAAAACTGACAACACGTTGGTATTCTTTGATGACGTTTTCGATTTGCTGGCGATTCTGGTTGAAGCGTCCCTGGCGACTATCAAACTCCAGTTTTTCGCAGGATTTCATCAACTGCATCGCGCCAATATTGGCGCTGCTCGATTTCATACTGTGGGCTGGTCTGATGAGTTGTACGATGTCGTCAACGTTCAGTGCGCTCGTGAGTTTGTCGATGCTGTCCTGGGTGGAGGACATATAGAGGGTGATGATTCGCCGTAGAAAATGACGTTCCCCGTCCGGCTGAATTGTTCTTAAAATATTGAGTGCAGACTGGTCGATAGACATACGCTTACGAACTCCATACATTAGAAATCTATTATAAAACAGAGTATAATAAAAAATAATGAAAATAAACTAAAAACTTGCAAAAAATTAATTTATATAATAAATCCATCTTATGGAAATCACTACGGATATGAATCAGACACTCCCTCAAGGAGTGGTTGAAGCTGAAAAAGCCAGAAAAATCAGGCTGGCATATTTAATCTGTACCATTTCAGCAGTTGTCTTTCCGGTTATGGGTGTTATCGCCTGGGTCCAGGGAAATAGGATGCTCGCGATGGCGGATCTGTTTGGCTTATTTGTGATGCTGAGCCAACTGGTCTGGATGCGACGCTCTGGTCACTATCAGATAGTGATCAATGTCGGGGCGGTTTTTTTCTCTTTATTTTGTCTCTACCTGTTTGTAACCGGTGGGGTAGGTAATACGGCCTTTGTCTGGTTCTATGTCTATCCTTTGATCGGCGCTTTTTTGCTGGGGGCCTTACGTGGCACCCGGGTTGCACTCATGATGCTGGTTTTTGCTGCTGTTTATTGTCTTTCTCCACTCTGTCAGTTGGATGGTTTTACCTGCTATTCGAAAGATCTGTTGATTCGATTTTTCCCTTCCATGTTTGTTGTGATTTTTTTTTCCTACCTGGCTGAACGAACTCGGGAAAAATCACATGCCGATGTTTTGAAGACAACCGATGATCTCTACAGAGAAAAAATAATCGCCGAAAGAGCGACACTGGCAAAATCAGAATTTCTTGCCAACATGAGTCATGAAATCAGGACACCGATGACAGCGATTATCGGCATGACAGCCCTGGCTCTGAAATCTGATTTGAACGATTATCAGCACAAATTAATCAGTACCGTGCAAAAATCGTCAGACGGATTGCTTGCACTGCTCAATGACATTCTCGATATTTCCAAGATAGAAGCCGGACAGTTAGCTTTTGACACACATCCGTTCTCCCTTTCTGAACTGCTGGAATCTGTAGAGTTAATCATGCAGTTTCCGATTGATGAAAAGGGTTTGGGTTTCGATATTGATGTGACCTCTGATGTCCCGGATCGACTGATTGGTGACGAGCTGCGTTTGCGCCAGATTCTGCTCAACCTGATCAATAATGCCATTAAATTCACCGACCAAGGTCGTATCGATGTCAAGGTTGTTGTTATCCCTAACCAGGATAAAAGTGAGAAGATCGGTTTATGTTTCAGTGTCAGTGATACAGGTATCGGCATCTCTGCAGAAAAGCAGAATATGATTTTTTCCAGCTTTTCCCAGTCAGATACCTCGACAGCGAGACAATATGGAGGGACCGGGCTCGGATTGACGATCAGTCAACAGCTGATAGAAATGATGGATGGTCGGATCTGGGTGGAAAGTCAGGAGAATGTCGGATCAACATTTTCTTTCAATGTTTTCTTAGATATAGATCCCAGCACTCAGCAGAAGAAAACGTCTCAGCAGGAGAAAATTCTTCCGGGTCAATTTTCAGTGCTTCTCGTTGAGGATAATCCACTCAATCAGGAACTGGCTAAAATGATTTTGCAACAGGAGGGCCATCAGGTTGATGTTGCCGCTGATGGTCTGGAATCACTTTTGCTGCTCGCTCAAGACAGTTATAACGTCATTATCATGGATGTCCAGATGCCGAACATGGATGGAATTACGGCAAGCCGGGTCATCAGGGCCTGTGAACAGGGTCATGTTCAGAACAAATCCGTTTCTGCCGACCTCGCAGAACGGCTTGTCAACAGACTCAAGGGAAAACATATTCCTATTATTGCCATGACCGCCAATGCCATGAAGGGTGACCGCGAGGCCTGTCTGGAGGCGGGTATGGACGATTATTTGACCAAGCCGTTTCAACCGGAGCAGGTCTGCGTCACTTTGAACCGTATCATGAATTCATTCCCTCCCGGTTAAAATCATCCCCGTTTTTTCAGTTCATTATCGACAAGCTGTCTTCTTGTCGGCACAGTCTTAAGGCTTGACTGGAGCTGTTTTAGCAGAGTCCGATTCAACTGCGGAAGCCACAGGGTCAACCAGACTTCGGGTGTTCGCGGATTCTTAAGAATTGCCATCCTCAGGTTGGGCCGCTGCTTCCAGCGATTATGTCGGGCAACCAATGAAATCGTCTCCCCGCTGGCACTCGAACCGCGTAAAAACTGAAAAATAGCTGCCTCTTTCAGGTGTGGACTGCTGAGACAGGCTTCACAAACCTGCGGATGTCCCTCTTTCAGCAATTCGCCAACAATCGTGGATGTGCCGCGTCGGGCCAGAGTGATTTTGTTGCCCAGGGGGGTGGTGGGCAGTCTCTGAATAACAGCGCGTTCGGCTGCAAGTTTCTGATCGGGCGTTGCTCCGGGAAGGATACACAGGTCAAGAAGTTCGAACAGCCTTAAATGGGGGAGCAGGGTGCGGATCAGCGCTCCGGGTGCCGCCGGGTTTTTGACGATGGCCAATTGCAGGCGGTGATTCAAAGAGTCTCTTTTCACCCGATGGATATGGCTCAGGAGGTCTTCAGTAAGATCCCTGCGTTTTAACAGGGCGAGGAGATGATCTTCTCCAAACGATCGATTCTTAAGCAGAATCTTAAGGAACTCCATATCAGGATCGAGGATCATTTGAAACAGTTCTTCTGGCCCTGCGGTCAGACCGAGGTGACATTTTTCAGCCGATGTCTGTTTTAAGGAAGCGCTCGGGGTGTCCATTGCCTGATCAGGAACTGAGAATCTTGTTTTTCAAAATCAGCAGTTTAAATGCCATTTCCGCTTTGCCGACAATGTATTGAATATCAGCAAAGTGCTGTTCCAGTTTTTCCAGTTGTCCCTGAATATAAAGGATACTGACCAGGCGATCCCTGACCATTAAAGGGACTGTCAAAGTGTTCCGGGGCAGGGGGGTCTCAAAAAACTCGAGAATCTTACGGTTCTGATTCGAGCTGATGACGGGGCCGAGATAATGGGTACGAGTTGCGGCGACCTGACTGAATACTGAATTTTCTGCCAGTGGAATTGTCAGGTGGTCAAAACTCTGCTGTGGTTTGTCTCCCGCTGCCAGCCAACCGGATACCGTGTCGCCACGGACCATGAATAATGCGCAGTGCGGGAAGTCCGTTTTAAGGTAACGGATGATGGCTGTTGCAATGTCATCACGTTCGTTCGCTTCGGCAAGGAGATGCAGAATGTCAACAGCAGTTTCCTCCTGTGGAGGAGGTTCGGCAACATAGGTGTCTTCAATATGGTCAGCCGGATTGAGTTCCGCGTCACCGAGCAGCGGCCATGCGGCTTCATCGTCAAAGCTTGTCTGTTCGCTGTCTTCAGCGGCCATCAGCGGTGAATGTTGTGTCGCTGCAGGTTGCTTGTCGGGCATTTTTTTACGCGCTGCAAGATTTCGCCGGTTCATCTGTACCGCAAGCGTTTCGTAGCGGGGAGAGAGAAGCATACCGTAGTGCTTCTTCAGGGCCATCATCAGGCGAACCTCCGGGATGGCAAGGGGAATAATGATGTGATTTAACTGGAATGAGAGGTCGTCGATCACTTTCAGATTGGCGACGTCGTTGATGGCAACGTAAAGTTTCTTCCCCTCTTCATGGTAGGGAACGATCTGGTGCTTGAGGGCGGTCTTGTCCGGGATCAGATTAAGCACCGAGCCGGGGACATTCATCAGCAATTCCGGTTTGATATAGTGGAGGTGAAGCTGCTGACTCAGAATTCTGGCCATTTGATCCTCTTCGATCAGGCCGAGTTCTATCAGGCTGGTTCCCAGTTTCCCTCCATAAATACACTGATATTCGATGGCCTCTTCAAGCTGATGTGTATTGATGAGACCTTCGGCGAGGAGACATTCGCCCAGTCGGCGTTGTGGGGCTCTTGACGATTTTTTGTGCTCAGGTAAATTCACGTAACCCTCCTGTAAACATGAATTTTAGCAAATATTTGGCATAAAAGGGAAAAACTTTCGGAACTAGCCTCTGGACAGGCCTTTTTTGAGTCGGTAGAGTAGGCTGTTTGTAACTCATATCGGACATGAAGATAAATACGTTCCATCAAAGGACAATAAGTAATATGAGTAATATGACTTTTTCTCAACAACCCATCCTGATTTTTGACGGAGCCTGCGGAACCAATCTACAGCTGATTGACATCAGCGAAAAAGATTGGGACGGCTGCGAAGGCTGTAATGAAATTCTTAATCTCACTGCCCCCCAACACATCATCGAACTTCACCGCTCCATGTTGGCAGCCGGGGCCATGGTTCTGGAAACAGATACCTTTGGTGCTTCACGTATCGTTCTGGCCGAGTATGGCCTTGAGGATCGCGTCAAAGAGATCAACAGGCGAGCTGTTGAGAACGCGCGTCAGGCGATCGGAGAACTCCCTGATAAATACATCGCCGGCTCGGTAGGGCCGGGAACCAAGCTGCCTTCACTCGGACATATTGAAGTTAAGGAGCTCGCTGAGGCAACGCGTGAACAGGTTGAAGCGCTCCTTGAAACGGGCGTCGATTGCCTGATGATCGAAACCTGCCAGGATCTGTTGCAGACCAAGACGGCCCTGGTCGCTGCGTTTGAGGTGTTGCGCAGCGAGAAAATCGAGATACCTGTTATGGCTTCGGTCACGATTGAACAGCAGGGAACGATGCTGGTTGGTTCCGACATTGCGGCCGTTGTTGCGACCCTGGAGCCTTACCCTCTCTTTTCTCTCGGTTTGAACTGCGCGACCGGGCCCCGGGATATGATGTCGCACGTGCAGTATCTCAGCCGGCATTGGCCGCAGCGCATTTCTGTTATCCCAAACCAGGGGCTGCCCGAGGTCGTTGATGGAAAAACCCATTATCCCCTGAGCCCTGAGGATTACGCCGAGCAGATGTACGGTTTTGTCGTCAATCAGGGGGTCAGTATTGTCGGCGGTTGCTGTGGCACCAGTCCGGAACATATCAGGGTCCTGGTCAGACGTCTCGAAGGTGTAGAACCAAAACAGCGGGAGGTCCTGTCATGAAAGCTTCCGTTGCCAGCCTCTATCAAGCGGTTGAACTCAATCAGGAAATACCGCCTTTGTTAATCGGAGAACGCTGTAACCCGAATGGTTCGAAAGCTTTTAAGGAAGCATTGCTGGCTGAAGATTGGGATGCCTGCCTCAAGATTGCTCTGGACCAGGAAGCGCGTGGTGCCCAGGTTCTCGATCTCTGTGTTGCTTATGCCGGACGCGACGAGACTGCAGATATGGTCCAGTTGACCAAACTGTTTGCCGGGTCCTGCAAAGTGCCGTTGGTGTTTGATTCAACCAGCCCTGATACTCTGGAGCAGGTTCTGCCGCTTTATCCGGGACGTGCCATCATTAACTCGATCAACCTGGAGGATGGTGGCGCAAACCTGGAACGTATCTGTAAACTGGCCAAGAAATATGGCGCTGCCGTTATAGCTCTGACAATCAATCTTGAAGGGATGGCTCTGACCTGTGCCAAAAAGGTGGCTGTCGCGAAAGAGATCTATGCCCTGGCGGTCGACACGTACGGCTTAAGACCACAGGATCTTCTGTTTGATCTATTGACCTTTACTGTCGGCTCCGGTGATGAAAGCATGCGTGATGCGGCTATCGAAACGCTGAACGCAATTGAACAGGTTAAAAAAGAATTGCCGGGGGTCGGCTTTACCCTTGGCATCAGTAACATCAGTTTCGGCTTACGTCCTGCCGCACGTAAAGTTTTGAATTCAGTCTTTCTCCATCAGGCCGTTGAGGTCGGATTGAATACTGCGATTGTCGATGCTGCCAAGGTCCTGCCTTATGCGACTATCAGCGACGAAGATCGCAACGTCTGCTTCGATCTGTTGTTTAATCGCAGCCCGGATGCCCTGATGACCTTTATCGAACATTTCGAGCAGGCTGCCGATGTTGAGGAGGACGGGGACGATACCGGGATGCTCGCCGAGGAAACTTTGCGCCATAAGGTGTTGAAGGGAGATAAGGAGGGCCTGGACGACTTGCTGACCGGCCTGCGTGGTCGCTGGCAGCCGCTTGATATCATCAACAATTTACTTGTCCCCGCCATGCGCGAGGTTGGCGATCTGTTCGGGCGTGGGGAGCTGTTGTTACCCTTTGTCCTTCAGTCTGCCGAAGTGATGAAACAGAGTGTCGGGCTGCTGGAACCTTATATGGAAAAGCTCTCTGATGAGGGTCGGACATCGATTCTATTGGCCACTGTTGCCGGAGATGTTCACGATATTGGTAAGAATCTCGTGGATATTATTCTCAGCAACAACGGTTATAAGGTCCATAATATCGGGATCAAGGTCCCGGCGGAGGAAATTATCGCCAAAGCCGGAGAGTTGGATGTCGATGTCGTCGGTCTGTCAGGTTTGCTGGTCAAATCGGCGCTGCTGATGAAAGAAAACCTGGCTCAATTTCAGGCGGCGGAAATGTCGCAACCGGTTCTGCTGGGCGGGGCGGCACTGACGAAAAAATTTGTTGCTCAGGACTGTGCTCCCAACTATCAGAATGCAGTCGTCTATTGCATGGATGCTTTCGCCGGTTTGAAAGCGATTCGTGAGTTCGAGGCGGGCACATTGCATTCAACAACCTGGGAAGAAAAACAGGTCGCAATCAATAAGCCGGGCCCGCAGCAGGAAGTGCTCGATCGTTCCCACCCTGTCCCTGAGGTTCCTTTCATGGGGCGCAGACTGGTCGATGACATCGATGCTGAAAAACTGTTCGCCTATCTCAATCAAGCGGCCCTGTTCCGCGGGCGTTGGGGTTACAGGCGCGGGAAGATGGCGAAAGAGGAATACGAAGCTTTAAATCAGAATACCGTGATCCCACTGTACAATCGCCTGAAAGAGCAGGCTTTAAACGAAGGCTGGCTTGAGCCGAAGCTTGTTTACGGCTATTTTAACTGCTACAGCCGGGAAGAGACCCTGGTGGTTCGCTCCGAGACCGGAGATAAGCTTTTTCCCTTCCCACGCCAGACAGGTTCCCCAGGTCTCTGTATTGCGGATTACTTCCGCAACGAAGCGGAAGGTGGGGATAAGGTCGGCTTTTTTGTGGTGACGATCGGTGACCAGCTTTCGCGTATCACTCATGAACTTTACGCTTCAGACAGCTATCATGATTATCTTATGCTGCATGGCCTGGGAGTTGAGCTGACCGACGCCCTGGCGGAATACTGGCATGAAAAGATGCGCATCGAAATGGGAATCCAACACGATGGCGGCGATATGGAAGCTTATGTCGCCCAGGGCTATCAGGGATCGCGTTATGGGTTCGGTTACCCTGCGTGCCCGGATCTCGAAGCACATCTCCCGATCTTTGAGTTGTTGCGTCCTGAGGAAATTCAGGTTAGCCTGACGGAGTCTTACGAGATGGTTCCTGAAATGACGACTTCGGCGATCATCGCCCATCACCCTCAGGCTAAATATTTTGCGGTCTGATCTTAACTGTAAAAGGGGGAAACACTCATGCGTTATATTTGTACCCGCTGCGGCTATGTTTATGATCCTGAAAAAGGAGACCCGTTGAATAATATCCCGCCGGGTGTTGAATTTGAAGATCTTCCGGAAGGTTGGGTCTGTCCCCTCTGCTATGCTGAACCAGAACACTTTGATCCTCTGGATTAATCGTAGGCTGATTAAATGACTGCTTTTGAAATGCAATCCATACCCACAACGCTTGACAAGATGAAGATGCTTTTCTGGCGGCTGGATCTGTCGAAACGCTCCTTCATGAATCTCAACGAGTGTACTGCCGGCGTTCTGGGACTGGAAAACTACCGCTTTTTCAAAGATCGGGATTATCGAGAAAAAATGCTGTTTCCCGATGACCGTATCCTGATGGACCGTGCTATGGCCAGCTTTAAAGAGCGCATACCGGTTCGTGCTGTTTTCCGGGTTGAGTATGACAATACCATCTCCTGGTTCAAATTAACCGGTTGGCCAACTACCGATTATCGCTATTACGAGGGGGCTGTCGAGGAGATTACCGAGCATGTCGCCTGGCTGAAGAATATATTTGACCAGCAGGACCAGCGTTTGCTGAATATAAACGAAGACTACCCCGTGGCTCTATTTGGTGATCGAAATAAAAAACTGTTGAGAGCAAACAGCGCTTTTTATCGACTGCTGGGTATAGAAGATTTAGGCGCTGGTCGTCGTCGCCTGACAGACTTGATAATGGGGGATGTTAAACTCCCTCAGATTCTGGAAACCTTATACATTGAACGTCGCCTGGCCATTGAATTGATGCTTGCCGTGGACGGACAGTTTAAAATAAAAGTTCTCTGTCAGTTTGAGTACTTTACCCATGAAAATGAAGGTTATATTCGTCTGGCGGTTATTGATCAGGTCGGCAGGAAGCAGCAGGTCGTTGAGAAAAAACCGATTGAGAAATCCGAAGTCACAAATCTTTGTGCCGATCTGGCTCAGTGCCATTCAATCGATGCCATGTTGGAGCGTATTTATCAGGAAAAAATGCTGTTCCCGGATATGGACGTCGTGATGTTTTCAGATATCTATGCCCGTAAGAATAAGGTTGTGGTTTATTCACGGGGAGAGATGGATGAGCCACTTGAACAGGGGAGTCAATTCCCTTACACGGGAACGATTGCTGAAAATATTGAGAAAGAACAGTTGGAATATCTGATCGTTGACGATACGCAAAGCAGTATAAAAGCAATTGACTGGATGCTGTTTGTCCCCAAAGGGTTGTATTCCTATGTTGCCAAAGCTCTTTACGTCCGTGGAGCGATGAGAACGGTTCTTATTTTATGTTCCAGAAAAAAGCATGCTTTCAGTGAAGAGCAGATTGCTGATGTGTCGAAGATTGCCAATGCTTTCCATCAACAGTTGAAAAAGCTGAGAAGAGCACAAAAAGTTTGAAATAAATAGATCTTCAAACAGAATTCTAATCATGGGTTGTGAGCGATTGCTCACAACCTTTTTTTGTTTTAAATGCTGTTCTATAAAATCACGGAAATTTTCATGGCACTAAAATGGTCATTAATGGTTATACCAGTCGGAAGAAAATGTTAAATCAAGATTGATATAATTTGCGAAATCTTGTAGATAGAACGTATTTATATTTTAGAGTTGCAAAATAATAGGTATTGGTTTATACAATTTAAAACAACGGTATATAGAAGGGGAAAGATGTCAGTCGTTGACACTGTTTTACGAAAAATAGATGAATTGGAGCTTGCTGTCGGAGATCGGCTGCCATCAGAACGCAGTTTGGCTGAGCGTTGTGGCATCAGCCGTTCGAGTGTCAGAAATGCACTGAAAGAACTTCAATCCAAACGAGTTCTTAATGTCAGGCAGGGAAGCGGTTATTTCCTCTCTTCTGATTTTGCTTTAAAACAGGCGCTCGATAAACAGGATACGGAATGGTCCATGACCAGAGTTCGACAGGTTTTCGAAGCACGTATCCTGGTGACAGCATATGTCACTGCCAAGGCATCAAAGGAGATGCCAGCCGCGGCCTTGCAGAATTTGGAGAACTGTCTTGTTGATCTGGGCAAAGCGGTGATTAACGTTGATATCCCATCCATAGAGACCCTGCATAACCGCTTTATCAATATTATTTTCGAGAGTTATTCCAATCCTGAATTCTTCCGGATGCTCAATGAGGTCAAGATTTCTTCTTATCATGTTGTCCAGGTATTGCAGATGGTCGAAGGAGATGAAAGAAACGCTTTTTTTTCTGAACACGTCAATCTTTTTCAGGCGATCAAAAAGAAGGATCACGAGCTGGCAAAAAAGACCTGCATTCAAATTTGTGAAAAGTTGTCGGGTTTTTTTGAAAAATATTCCCAGGCGATTTTTGATTGATCACAACGCCATCTTGAGTTGTTGGCAAGGTTTAAGTGAAATGTTCATTAACCCAAAGAGAAGGAGGAAGGAATGGAAAGACGTAGTTTCCTGAAGGCAATGGGGGCAACGGCTGCAGGTGTCGGCGCAGCAGCGACAATCGGAGCTCCGGGCAAGGCCTTTGCCCGTGGTAAACAGGACATCGGTGAGTGTAAGAGCCTGAAAATTACCGTTCTGTCAGAGACCAGCTGGTTCGACAATGATCAGTTCAAGAAGGATATTGTCGACAACGGTGGGGCCAGCACCAACCAGTATGATGTTCCCTGGGATCCAAATAATGCCGGTGGTTATGCGACCCTGCTGGAAATTGAGCAATTGGACGGAACCGTCAATAAGTTGCTGCTTGACACCGGATGGAGCAACGAGTGGATGGATTATGTTTTCGAGCGCCACGGTGTCGATAAAATGATCGCCAGCAAAGAGATCGACACGATGGTTATCAGCCACTGGCACCTGGATCATTTCTGGGGTATCGAGTCGACGCTGAAGCACAATGACAAAATCAAGATCTATGGTCCGGAAACGATGTTCCCTGAAGATGAGACCCTGCTTTATGGCGGACAGAACGAAGCCAAGGGAGTCGTCATCAACAAGAATGATGTACCTTTCAAAGGTGAACTGGTCAAGACCAACCCGAAAGAATTTTATCAGCTTTATCCGGGTGTTGCGGTCAAAGAGTTTGACGTGCCGATTCTGCTGCGTGTTCGCGGAGAAAACATCATTTATGTCAACGTCAAGGATAAAGGGATCGTTACGGTTACCGGTTGCTGTCACCCCGGTCTGCTGACTCTTTATTCAACCGCCAGACGCCAGATCAAGGGTGGTGAAAATATTTATGGCTGCTACGGTGGCCTGCATATCTCCCTGTTTGAAAACTGGGATCCCAAGTTTGATGACATCATCAAAGGGGCCAAGGCTTTCAACCCGAAGAAGATGGGGTGTAACCACTGCACAGGTTGGGTCTGGGCCGAGAATGCTGCCAAGGCGGGTCTGCCGATTGTCAAGGGAACAGATACCTTCAAGACCTATCCGAGACAATCCGCTGTAGCTAAAGATAACAATGTGTTCCTGACTAACGGGGATACGGTCGTCTTCTGATTTTTTTGTAGGGGCGCAGCATTAAAAATGCTGCGCCCTCATTGGTATGTTCTTGAGAGGTTGCGAAATGACTACAACAAAAAATAATTACCTCTTCGGCCTGATTGCGTTTGTCGTCATGATCGTTGTTAACTTTGCCCTCTGGCGACTTTTCTTTGCGCCGAGTAATGGTGTTTTTAAACTTTTTACGCCCATGTATGGCCTGTCGCTGGCTGCATTCTATTTTTATGCTGTGATGCTGGTGGCCGATATCTTTGGCTGGAAGAATGAAACGGGCAATATTGCCAAAGGCATAGCACCTTTAATCACCTCCGCTATTGTTTTCCTGGTTCTTTATTATGTGTTTTTCTGGAATATCCTCGGAACTTACGGAATTACTTATTTCAGTCCACAGGCCCAGATAGCAACAGGCGGAACAGGTCTGGAAATCTGGAATGCCAGGGAAAATTCATCACTTGCGATTCTTTTTATGGTCACGGCTTTGATTTGGGTCACAATGATCTGGAACACCGGTTTCGGTGATTCTCCGTGGGATGGATTGAAGAAAACAACTGTCGGCTTCAGTAAGTTTTTTGCCACGGCATTTATCAGTACTATTTTCTACGCGATCTTTTTTCACCCCAATATCACGGCCCTTTTTCTGCCTAAGCAGATTTTCGCCGGTGTCCTTCCATGGTGGGAGGGGACAGCGATGACGTCCAGTTCGTTTTATCATCTGGGTTGGATGTTTGCTGGCCTGTTTGTCATCATGTTTCTTAATGATTGTATGGACGGTTTTCCCTTTAACCTGTTCCGCGGTGATGAGAAAAGCGGGTCCTGGATAGGTGCTGTTGTCGCTCTGGTCATAACGGTCGTGGGTGGATACATTCTCATGTATATCGCCGAGGCGATCATGTCTTACTACTGGTATGAGCCTTTTACCGGTGGAAATTACACCGATGATCCACGTTTCCGCCATGTTCATACCGCAGAAATTGCCGCTTTCTTCATGCTCGCGCTGATGATCGTCAAGGTCTTCTTCAATAACGTGTTCCAGCCTGCCAGCATGTGGCTGGCCGCAATTGTCAGGCTTGTTGTTGTCAGTGCCGTCGGAATGCTGATTTATTTCTTCTATTATTCGGAAACTCTGGGACCGAAATTTGTCGACCGTGTTCCGGGTATCGGTAACCTTGACGATACTTCACTGTGTTGGACCATCATGTCGATGGCGATTATTCTGGCGTACGATAAATTCTTTAACGCATTTCCAATCAGAAAGACGCTATGAAACGACGTGAGTTTTTTAGAGAAGCTCTGGATGAATCGATCCGGGCGGCTCAGAAAAGCTTCCTGAGTCTGCAGGAAACATTCACCGAAGTAAATAATTCGGTATCGGACATTCTGGATGATTCAGCCCCGGGAAAAGGTGATTTCTTCGATTCCTACGAAATGAGCTATTCCCTGACTCTGGCTTATCCGCGTGAAATGTTTGAGCAGATGGCCAGAGATCAAGGAATGCCTTATGAAAATATTGAAACCATTGACCTGGCAAAGGAGCTGCACAAAAGAGGTGTGATATGAGCGGTATCGATGCTTACCATGCAACCAGAAATCTGATTGAGAGTTCGTTCAGTCATCTGACCTGGTATGAAGACGTCTGTGCCCGGAGTGGTTTCAAAGGGATCAGCCAGATATGGAAAGAGGATCCGGCCTGGTACTTCTGGATGGATCAGGTTGAAGGGGCTTTTCTGCTCCGCTTACACGCAGAAGAACCTGTTGCTGATCATCAGTATGTCAGTTTGTCCCTGCATTATTTTCCCGATCCTGATGAAGTGCTCTATCAGTCTCTGAGTGCCGGGGAAAAGTGGCTTCTCAGTGATGAGAAAACGTTTGATAGTGAAACCAACACTCCTAAATTCGAGGCCTACGAGCAATTTGTTTCGTTGTTTGTTGTCGCGGAAATAGGCTTTGTTATCGATGCGGATAATCAGCTCAAGACCTTGCTCTTCAGTTCAGAGTTGTCTCCGCAGCATCCGGCCAGAACATTTCTTGATCTTCTGGTGACCGCGCTGAATTTTCAAACCAAGCAGCACCATCAGCGTATTTTCACTTTACAGGACGGCGCTTTAAATACGCTGATGCTTGATTACTCGGCACCAGCGTTTGAATTATTCCTGAATGAATTTCAATTAAGCTTGGAACAGTTAAAAGACATCTCTTCGCATGAAACTTTTGCCGACTGGAAGCAGGTTGCGCACATGGATGCTGTTTGCTCCATGAGTGGGGCCTGTAGTTGTCATCACTAATTTGAATGGAGGATCTATGAAAAAAGTATTTATCCTTGTGCTCATTATCTCTGCCTTTTTCGTCTCAGGTGTTTCCGCTATGGACGCAAAAGATCAAATGCAGGGTTATGCACTTCATAACCAGCATTGTCTGTCCTGTCACGATTCGGTTGCTGACCCGGAAAAGCCCGGATTCACCCAGGACACCTGGTTTCTGATTATTAATATCATGCATGACAAATATGGAATGGAAAGCTTGTCGGTTGATGACAAAGGCAAGTTGACAGAGTATCTGTACACCATCCGCAGAGGGATTGAACGCGAAGCAGGTTAGTTTTTGATCTGATTAAGTGTTGATGTTCAATGAAATAGCCTGCACATTCGCAGGCTATTTTTTTATCAAAGGATGCCGTTGAGATAATCAGCGATATTTGTCCTGATCGGCATGAAATAGATGTTTCCGTTGTGTGTTTTGGCAAATTGGAGTGCTTGCCTGGCAAAGCTGCGGTTCCATTCCAGTGTCGGGACAAAGTCAGGTGGAAAGACAGCATTGTTTTTGTTCTCCCAATAATTACGACTGTTATCCGTAAGAACTGGTGATACGCCCCAGAAGATGTTGAATGAGCTCAGAAACCCCTGATAGATTTCCATCAGCCTCAGATCGAAGAATGGTTGGGTGAAAAAAGCCTCTGCTCCTGCGTCCCGCTTGGCCAGAACATAGTCAATCTCTTCCTTGATACCACTGCGATAAGGATCCATTCCGGCGAAAACTTTTAGTTGTGGCAGTTCCCGTTTTAATCGGCGAATCATTTCCAGGCAACTGGTGCGATAGCATTTATGACTCATGTCCTGCGGCGGATCTCCGGTGATGACCAGGACAGCTTCAACCTCCTTGCGGGTAATCTCTTCAATGATATGCAATGGTGCATCCGGATTGAAATCAATCGCCCGAAGGTGGGGTATGGTTTTGGGGAAATATTCAGCTGCAATGCTGCAGCCATTCCAGCTGTGCAGGTCAAAACGCAGGATGTCCGGTATGTTGATTCTCTTGACAGTTGGAAAGCGCTGGCGAACCAGTTCCAATTCCTTGCGCAGAGATGCTTCACTGCGTGGGACAAGTTCAATTGATATTTCAGTCATTTAACATCCAAAATTCACAATCTGGTTGAAATTATTCGCTGATGATCTGTCCGCTGAATATATAAATCTCAGCGTCAGGCATCTGCCATGCATCTGTCGGCAGCCCCGCCTTTAGACAGGTTTGTTGCAGAAATGTTTGTTTGTCCCAGCCCTGTTCGGTTGCAACCTGCGGCAGAAGCACTCCGCGACGAAAGCCTTTCTCAATATAGATACCGTGAAGGCCAATTTCAATCTGATCCGTATCAGTGATTTTCTCAAGGGGTGATAAAACGGTAATCTCCAGGCTGAAATTTTCAAGTTCATCAGCCTGCATCGGTTGAAAGCGGGGGTCTTGAGTTGCGGACGCGACAGCCATCTGGGCCACTTCACGATACAGGGGTTGTTGAGATTGGAAGTTACCGATACATCCGCGCAGATGACCATTCTGTTTTAAGGTGACAAAGCACCCTGATCGCTCATTTAAGGCCTTTTCTTCGCGTGGCGTAGGTGCATAGTCAACCTGGTTTATGTGATGGACAATCGCTTCGCGGGCAATTTCCAGTAGAATTGATGACTCGGTAGCAGAGAGCATCTTAACATCCCGATGTTGGTGAATTGTTGTCATAAGATTATGTGTTACTTTATAGTTGCTGGGTGTATCTTTCGCAACAGTTTTAAGTTTTTTTGGTTATCTACTCGACTCCAGTTGCATTCAAAGATTCCATTTCCAGGGTCGCATGAACCCATCCATGGGGCTTGACTGGCGCCATCCGGGCGCCAGACACCCTTCCAATGGAATCTTTGAACACATTGTCTCTGGCTTGAGCGAAGTAGATAACCAGATAAGATTTTATTTCGGGAGGCGATTTTGAAGAACATTATAAGCATGTTGGGAATACTGCTTTTAGTATTCGTTGCAGGGTGTTCTGTTAATCCTGTGACCGGGAAGAATGAACTGGCATTGATGAATGTGTCAGTTGAGCAGGAAATACAGCTGGGGGGCAGATCTTTTGCTCAGGCAATCCAGAAAATGGGTGGAGAATACCCGGACCGAACCCTGGCAGGTTATGTGAATCGTGTCGGTCAAAAATTGGCCCGGACCAGTCATCGTCCAGAGTTGCAATACCACTTTAAAGTTGTTAATGATTCATCACCCAACGCTTTTGCCCTGCCGGGAGGTTATATCGCCATTACCAGAGGTCTTCTAACGAGTATGGAAAACGAAGCTCAGATGGCTGCAGTCCTGGCTCACGAAATCGGGCACGTGACAGCGCGCCACAGCATTCAGGAACTGCAACGCAGTTCTCTAGTTGGAACGACCATCGGTTTGCTGGGAACTCTCGCTGGCGGGACGGGTTATGGCCAGCTGCTGACTCAGGTCGGCGGATTAACGGCAAATCTTTTGAGTAAAAGCTATAGTCGCGACCAGGAATACGAAGCTGACGGTCTGAGTGTGGATTATCTGGTTCAGGCCGGTTATTCTGTTCAAGGTGCTGTGCAGCTGCAGAATATTTTTATCAAAAAGTTCGAAAATGGGAATAATGCAGACTGGCTCAACAATATGTTCAGAACACACCCCTTTTCGCGCGACCGGCTTGCGGCGATCGAACATCGGATCGCAACACGCTATCCGGCAAAGCGCAATACTTATGGTCTGGACTCAGCCTTTTATGAGAACAATATGGGGTCATTAAAACAGACTCTTAACGCTTATGAGCTCTATGACCGGGCTCAGGAGGCTGAAGGCAAAGGGCAACTTGATGCCGCGATCGGGCTCTATCATAAAGCCATGCAGAATGCTCCGGATCATGGGCTGTTGCTCACCGCTCTTGGAATGGCTTATCTGCGTAAGGAAGATATGGTGCCGGCGCGTCGTTACCTGCTCAAGGCGGTCAACAGTGATCCTGATTACTTTAAATCGCGGATGGGTCTGGGTTATATTTATCTGGAAAATAAGCAGGCAGCTCAGGCCGCGCAACAGCTGGAAACATCGATCAAATTATTACCAACAGTTGAAGGAACCTATCTTCTCGCTGAAGCGGAAGAAATGCAGCAACATCTGCCCCGGGCGCGCCAACTTTATCAGACAGTCGTTCAGGCAGATAAAGATGGAAAACTCGGACAATCAGCAGCAGCACGACTCAGGAGTTTGTCCAGATGACAGAGAAACTGAATTGGGACTTGAATGAGGGAGAAGAGCTTCTCTGGCAGGGGCGTCCTGCGCCGCGATGCTACACTTTTCGGCATTGGCTGCAGGCGCTCATCGGCACGGTTATTTTCCTGGCCAGCAGTTTCTGGCTCATGGTCGGTGTACAATTGATAAAAGCCCAGGGATATTCATGGTGGTTGCTTCCTGTGCCTCTGATGCTGGTGCTCGGATCTTTTCTGGTTGGTCCAGGACAGTTGATTTTTGCGCGTATAAAATGGGAAAAAATTTTCTATGCGTTGACGGATCAACGTCTGCTCGTTCGTCAAAGAATGTTTGGACGAAAAATGACAAGCTATGACATGGGTGAATATAAACATTATAAATCCAGGAAATATGGTCAGCGGCTTCTCAGTCTTAAACTTTCTTTTCACCACAAGGCGCCTGTCGTCCTTGAATGTCTCGAGCACCCTGATCCTCTGCTGAAATTTCTTGACCGGGAACGGACAACCTGAATAAAGGCGCTTCTATTGACATCCTTCCTTTCACACCGTTATTATGCGCGACTTTCCTACGTATTCCGAATTGGTGACTGAAGAATGAAAAAAGCTTTTTACCTGGAAACCTTTGGTTGCCAGATGAACGTCGTGGATTCCGAGCAGATTGTCGATTTACTGCAACAGGTCGATTATGTTCAGGTGCCGTCTCCAGATCAGGCCGATCTGGTTCTGTTAAACACCTGCTCGGTACGCGATAAAGCCGAACGCAAGGTCTATGGGCACCTTGGGCGCTTTAAACCGATCAAAGACCTGCGTCCAGAGCTGATCATCGCTGTCGGGGGGTGCGTCGCTCAGCAGGAAGGGGAGAGGATGTTGGAAAAAGTTCCCTATCTTGATCTGGTGTTTGGGACCCATAATATTCATCACTTGCCGCAGCTGGTGAAGCAGGTCGAAGAACAACGCAAACGTGGTGTGGAGATCGATTTTCTGGATCGCGAGACACGCCTGAATCTGTTTCCTGAAAGAACGCAGAGAGATTCGGTCACCAGGTTCGTCACCGTGATGCAGGGCTGCGATAATTTTTGCTCATATTGTATTGTTCCTCATGTGCGCGGTCGGGAGATCAGCCGACCGAGTCGGGAGGTTGTCACTGAAGTAGAAGGCTTGGTTGCACAGGGCGCACGTGAGGTGACCCTGTTGGGACAGAATGTTAACTCGTATGGAAACCGGGATGATAGCGAACTTTCCTTTGCACAGTTGCTTGAGCAGGTTCATGATGTCGATGGTCTTCAGCGATTGCGTTTTGCGACCTCGCACCCCAAAGATCTGACGGATGAGCTGATCGAGTGCTTTGGTCGCCTTGAAAAGCTGTGTCAGCATATTCATCTGCCGCTGCAGAGTGGTTCCGACCGTATTCTTAAATTGATGAATCGGGGTTATACTTCGGGTGATTATCTGAGAAAAGTTGAATATCTTAAAAAGGTGTGTCCACAAATTCACCTCACGACCGATATTATTGTAGGTTTTCCCGGGGAGACAGAAGAAGATTTTCAAGCGACTCTCGACCTGGTAGAGCAGGTCAGTTATGCTGATGCCTACACCTTCCTGTATTCACCCCGGATAGAAACGGCCGCGGCGAAAATGTATGACGATCAAACGGGGCCACAGAAACAGGAGCGCTTTGATCGCTTGCTCAAGGTTCAGCAGCGCATCAGCGCTGATATCTGGCGGGCTGATGCGGACCGGACTTTACCGGTTCTGGTCGAAGGGGTGAGCAAACAGGGAAATGGCCAGATTTTTGGCCGTACGGAGTGGAATCGGATTGTCAATTTTGCAGGGACAGAGGATTTAATCGGTTCAATTGTTCCTGTCCGAATTGTCAAGGTCCACAGGAATTCACACCTTGGTGAAATAACAGCGCCTCAATAAGATTGGAGAAAGATCAATGATTGATCTGCATACCCACACATTTTTTAGTGACGGAGAACTTGTCCCGGCGGAGCTTGTGAGAAGGGCGTCGGTTGCCGGATATCGTGCGATGGCCATTACCGATCATGCCGATAAAAGCAATACCGCCTGGTTGTTGGCAAATATCGTTGATGTCGTCGATGATCTGGGATCAGCGAATCATATGCAGGTGTTGGCAGGAGTAGAGCTGACCCACGTTCCTCCTGAGACCATGACGGATGCCGTACAGTTGGCGCGGGACAATGGTGCTGAACTGGTCGTGGTTCACGGTGAGACTATTGTTGAACCGGTGATGCCGGGAACCAATCTGGCGGCGATCAAGGCCGGTGCTGATATTCTGGCTCACCCTGGACTGATTTCGGCTGAAGAGGTCCAGCTTGCCGTCGAAAAAGCGGTATGTCTGGAAATTACCACGCGTAAAGGACATTCACTGACCAATGGTCATGTCGTAAAAATGGCTCGCGAGTTCGGAGCTAAACTGGTCATCAACAATGATGCACATGCTCCGGGCGACCTTGTGTCTTCCGAACTGGCAAAGAAAATTGCTTTAGGGGCCGGAATGACCGAAGAAGAATACCGGCAGGCACGAAAGCATTCCGAAGAACTGGTAAAAAAAGCAAAAGGTTAAACAATGAATCCTGAAGATTTTACCTTTCTCAAGGAACTGGTCGAGATACCCAGCCCCTCAGGTTATGAGCAACCTGCTCAACGTGTGATCAGAAAACAGCTTGAGTCTGTCGCCGATAGCCTTGAAACCGATGTGATGGGTAACCTGATCGCACGACTGGAGTTCCCTGATGGACCACGGGTGATGTTGGCCGGCCATTGTGATGAGATCGGTTTCATGGTGCAATTCATTGATGACCAGGGGTTTATCTACTTCGGAGCTATCGGGGGTGTCGACCCACACCTGTCGCCCGGCCAAAGAGTTTTTATTCACACAAAAAAAGGCGACGTCCCTGGTGTTATCGGCAAAAAAGCGATCCATTTGATTGAACCGAAAGATCGGGATACGGTGATTAAACTCAAGCAACAGTTCATCGATATTGGCTGCAGTTCCCGTGACCAGGTTGAAGACCTGATTCAGATCGGCGACCCGGTGACTTTTGCCGTTGGTGTCCAGAAACTGCAGGGAGATCGGGTCACTTCGCGAGCTTTCGATGACAAAATGGGTGCTTTTATCGTGGCCGAGGTGATGAAAAGAACCAAACAGTCATCAGCCGAGTGCCATTGTGATTTTTATGCAGTCTCAACGGTACAGGAAGAAATCGGTTTGCGTGGCGGGTCAACAAGCAGCTATGGAGTTGATCCGGAGGTTGGTATCGTTGTCGAAGTGACGCATGCGACAGATTATCCTGATGTTGAACAATCAACAATCGGAAGGGTAGAGTTGGGGAAGGGTCCTGTCATTGCCAGGGGCGCGAACATCAACCCTATCCTCTTCGAATTGATAACTGAAACGGCGAAGCAGGAGAACATCCCGATCCAGATTATCGGCGTTCCCAAGGCGACCGGAACCGATGCCAATGTTATGCAGCTGTCTCGAGGAGGCGTTGCGACGGCACTCCTGGGCATCCCCCTGCGCTATATGCATACCCCGGTGGAAACTTTGTCTCTGTCTGATCTGGATGCCGCGATTGCCCTGTTAAGCGCAGTCGTCCTGCGGATTGATTCTGAAACTTCTTTTATCCCGAGCTGAAAATCATCGCTAACATTGATAAAACTTAAATAACCATCCCCTTGACAATTCATTAAAAATATCGTAACTATTTGAATTATAGCGTTTAATTACTTTTTCTGTGTGATGAAATTCTAAATCTTTTGTGACTGCAGGGGAATCTGTTCGATCAACCCTTGTCCCCTGTGCCTGTATTGCAGCTTTTATTGTGTACGAGCAGGAGGTCAAGATGACAGAAACCAGCCTTCGTAAGCGGACTGAGGCGATGTTACGTCATGCCGATGTCGTGATTAATGGCGGCCGTCCCTGGGACATACAAGTCAAGAACAATCGTCTTTACCGGAGAATATTTGCCCAGGGAAGTCTGGGTTTCGGTGAATCTTACATGGATGGCTGGTGGGATACCGAATCCCTGGATCAGCTTATTACCCGCCTGATTAAAGCCCGTCTCGATGAAAAGTTTAAATCTTTTGTTGTCCTGATGTCGGCACTTAAAGCAAAGCTTTTGAATTGCCAGTCGGTCAAGCGTGCTTATCTGGTTGGTGAGAAACATTACAATATCGGCAACGACCTTTATCAACGTATGCTTGATTCCCGCATGATTTACAGTTGCGGTTATTGGAAAAATGCTCAAACGCTCGATGAGGCTCAACGTGACAAGCTGGAATTGACCTGCCGCAAACTTCATCTGGAACCAGGGCAGAAGGTTCTCGATATCGGTTGCGGTTGGGGTGGAACAGCACGTTATATGGCTGAAAACTATGGTGTTGAGGTTGTCGGTGTGACCATCTCAACGGCGCAGGCTGCACTGGCGGAAGAACACTGTAAAGGCTTGCCGGTAGATATCCGCGTTCAGGACTACCGCGACCTGGACGGTCAGTTTGACCGCATCGTCTCGATCGGTATGTTTGAACATGTCGGTTACAAGAACTATCGTACTTATTTTCAGAAAGTCGCCGATCTTTTAAAGGAAGATGGGCTGTTTCTGTTGCATACGATCGGAGGGAATACTCCTGCCGACCGGACTGACCCCTGGATCGACAAATATATCTTTCCAAACGGTATGATTCCGTCTGCACAACAGATCAGCACATCATTTGAGGGCTTTTTTGTTCTCGAGGACTGGCATAACTTCGGTCTTGATTATGATAAAACCCTGATGGCCTGGCACGATAACTTTGAATCTGCCTGGCCGGAACTGAAAGCCAATTACGACGAGCGTTTCAGACGCATGTGGACCTATTACCTGTTGTCATGCGCCGGATCATTCCGGGCCCGCGATAATCAATTGTGGCAGATTGTCATGTCAAAAGAGGGATTGCCCGACGGATATCACTTCCCCCGCTAATCTTTTGATCCTGTCTTTACGTGTTTTTTGCCCCGACGTTGAGTTGCCGTTTTGTTTTTTGCCTGTGATCGTGGGACATGACTTGAGCTTTTACCGGCTCCAAAACGTTTACGCCCGGGAGACCTTTTCACTGCATGTCTGTTACTCCCCTGATCCGGACTGATCTGAAGTTGCTCATCGCACACCCAGACAGTTTTCAGTTTGTGCAGTTTTTCCGGGGAGATATCTTTAGGTAAGTCGACAAGACTGAACTGATCGAAAATATGAATTCTGCCGATGTCCCGGCTTTTTATTTTACCTTCATTGCTGATGGCTCCGACAATGTTTCCGGGTTCGACTCCATGAACACGTCCGACCTCTATCCGGTAGGTCTGTTTGTCATCATCAATTGACCTGTTTTCGCGTTCTGGACGTGATTTCATTTGCAGGCGTTCATCCAACATGTCCTCTGCGACATTTTCCTCCATCTGCAGCGGTCGATCTTTCTGTAAGAGATAAGCGAGGGTTGCTGCAATTTTACGATGTCCACTGTCATATTCTGACTGATAGCTGTCGATCAACTCTTCAAAGAATTCCAGATCTTCAGACTCCATGACCGTGGCGATCTGCTCTTTGAATTGATTGATCCGGCGATTGGTAATGTCTTTGCGACTGGGAAGTGCCATGGCTTTAATCGGTTGCCGGGTTGCTCTTTCAATCGCGCTGAGCATCCTTTTTTCCCGTGGAGCAACGAACAGGATCGCTTTCCCTTCACGCCCGGCCCGACCGGTTCGACCGATCCTGTGGATATAAGCTTCAATGTCATAAGGGATGTCGTAATTGACTACGTGGCTGATGCGTTTGACATCAAGTCCGCGTGCGGCAACATCTGTGGCAACGACAATATCCAACGAGCCATCTTTCAGGCGTTCGACGGTTTTTTCCCGTAACATCTGACTCATATCGCCGTTGAGAGCTGCACTCGAAAAACCTCGGGCTTCAAGTTTTTCAGCGAGCTCGACAGTGGCGACCTTGGTCCGGACAAAGATGATCATGCCGTCAATGTCTTCCGCCTCAAGAATCCGTGTCAAAGCATCGAGCTTGTGTAAACCTTTCACCTGCCAGAAGTGCTGTGAAATTTTTTCAACTGTTGACGTTTTGCCTTTAATCCTGATTTCTACAGGATCTTGCAGGTGTCTCCGGGCAATGCTGAGGACTTCTTTCGGCATCGTTGCTGAAAAAAGGGCGGTCTGATGTTCTTTAGGAGCAAAACCGAGGATTTCTTCAACGTCATCAATAAAACCCATTTTCAACATCTCATCCGCCTCATCAATGACAACGGAGGTGATTTTATCGAGCTTCAGAGTTTTTCGATTCAGATGATCCTTGATCCGTCCAGGTGTTCCCACCACGACCTGAACACCACGCTGCAACTGACGCAATTGCTGTCCCATGTTCTGGCCACCATAGACCGGAAGCACCTGAAAGTTCGGCAAATGCCGAGAATAGGTTTGCATGGCTTCAGCGACCTGCAGTGCCAACTCCCTGGTCGGAGTCAGTACGAGGACCTGAGGCATTTTCAGCTTGGGTTTTAACCGGCTCAGCAGGGGCAAGGCAAAAGCTGCTGTTTTCCCTGTGCCTGTCTGAGCTTGACCAAGGAGGTCCCGCCCTTCCAAAAGTGGGGGAATGCTGCGAGCCTGAATCGGAGTCGGGTTCTCATAGCCGACTTCATCAATGACTTTGAAAATTGGTGGTGCCAAGGCTAAGCTTTCGAACGATGTCATTTCTTCAGACATAGGGATCCTATCACTGTCAGAGAGGTTGTTTTTAAGCAAAAGACGCGCACAATAGCCTATTTACGGATTCAGTACCAGTTAATTCTGTAAATAATCACAGTGCAGAATTTATATTCGTGACATTTTATCGTTCTGTTCATGCGGGTGTGTCGCGTGGTTTCCAAATCATCAGCAGGAGTGCCAGCAAGGTCAGGTTGGCAAACATGGCGACCAGCATGGCCAATCCGGTAAACAGGCCAAAATAAATTGTCGGGATAAAGTTTGACAGGGCAAGGATGGAAAAGCCGCAGATGATCGTGACTGAAGTGTAATACATGGCTCGCCCGACGCTGTCATGGCTGCGTCTCATCGCGTTCAGATAGTTTCCGTCAAGGCGAAGCTCATCATTGAAACGGTGAACGTAATGGATGGTATCATCAACCGCTATACCGATGGTGATCGCCGCGATGGTGATCGTCATGATATCGAGCGGAATGTTTAACAGACCCATAAGTCCGAGGACTGTCGCCGCTGAAACCAGGTTTGGAACGATGGCAATGATCGCCAGACGCAGAGAGCGAAACTGGATGATAAACATCACCATGATCACAAGGAAGACCACGCCGATCGTCAGTATCTGGGAACTGAACAGGCTCTGCAGGACATTGTTGTAGAGGACGAACATCCCGGTCAGGTGGAGCTGTTCGGCTTTGATGCCGATTTTCAGGGTGAGATCTGAACGGATTTTTTTCAGCAGGGCATCACGCCGCAGGTTGGGATCCGAATCGATCACTCTAAGGGAGAACCTGACCTGGTTGCCGTCGGCCGACATGTAGGGTTGAAATAAAGCGTCTTCAATAACCTTCGGGAGTTTTTTATGGATAACGGAAAGAGAGATGTTATCCAGAGGAATATCTCCATTGACCTGTTGCATCAGACTCATGGTTGTTGCCATGGAGAGGACTTTTCCAGTTTCCGGGAGAGCATCAAGATAGTTGTGGATTTTGTGTAATGTTTCAATCTGGTAGCTGTTGTACCAGTAACTGCTGCCGGAGAGCCCCGCCTCAGCTTCTTTCTCGTCAAAGAAATCATCGGCAAAAGGATCTTCTTCATCAAATGATTCATCTTGAGTCTGTGCGACAAAAAAATCGGGGTCCGCATCGATGATGATATCCAGTGGTGTTGTGCCGCCCAGCTGTCTGTCGATCAGTTCCATCCCCTGATAGATTTCAGTTGTCGGTTTAAAATAATCGATAAAGCGGTTTTCAACGGTCAACTGAGATATTCCGATTGTGCTGACAATGGTGAGGACAACAAATAGCGTGAGAGTCAATTTGGCGCGATGTTCAACCCAATGAGCGCACCCTCGGGTGATGACCCCTGTGATATCAAAGTGTGGAGAGAAGTGAACCGGTTTCTTGAACAGCATTAATCCCGCCGGAAAGAAAACGAAGGACAACACCAGGGCGAAACTGATACCTATCGCCATCATCCAGCCGAAGTCGATGACTGGACGAATGTCGCTCGTCAGCAGTGAGACGAAGGCGACAATTGTCGTCAGGGCGGTATAGATACTGGGAACGGCTTTACTGCGAATCATCTCCCTGACCCTGGTCGCGTGATCCGCTTCAGGGATTTCATCATGCAGCTCGTTGTAACGGACAATCAAATGGACGCAGAGGGAAAGAGTAATAATCAGCAGCAGCGATGTGAAGTTAGAAGAGACAACGGTGACTTTCCAACCAATCAAGCCCAGAAAACCGAACATAAAAAAGACCGAGGCAAAACAACAGAGCATCGGCAGCACGACCCAGCGAGGCTTGCGGAAGATCAGGATCAGCATGGATACGAGAAAGACGAGAACGCCCAAACCGAATGTTGTCAGATCGTGGCGAATAAAATCAATCATGTCGGCAACGATCATCGGCACGCCCCCAAGAAAGAGAGCGGCCTCCTGGCGGTGTTGATCCATAATCAGACGCACCTGGGCGATGTCTTCAGCTTCACGTTCAGCAACCCGTCTGCTGTAGTCATCGAATTCCCGTGATACCCGATCAAGGTCTCTGGTTTCTTCGGCGGACAACGGCCGCTGAAGTCGTGTCTCCCTGAGATCGTTTCGTGCCTGGAGGAGGTCGTGATAGATCTGATCACGTTTGAAAAGGACCTGAAGCGCCGTGGTTTTTTCATCCGGGCTGACAAGAAGATTTTTATACAGCGGGCTGGTCTGGAATTCCCTGCGCACCAGGTCGGTGTTAACTCCAGGAGTTTCCAGGGTGCGGACGCCATCGCTCAAATCGCTCAGAGTCAGTCGAGGACTGTCAATTAAGGGAACATCAAGGATGCTGAAAACTGATTCGACGCGCTCCATCCGGAGCAGCTTGTCTCGCAACTGACGCAGATCAGTGAGAGTTTCAGGAGCATAAAGATCTTTTTGGGGAGAATAGCTGATGACCAGGAATTCAGCGCTGCCGTATTTGGCATTGATCGAACGGAAATATTTTAGATCCTGATCATTTTCGAGCAGCAATGAATCAGCGGACGCATCCAGGTGGAAGTCACGGGCGAAGCTGCCGACCCCCAGGACGATGAGAAGCAACAACAGGATCGTCACCAGAGGATGCTGCAGAACAATACGGTTGTAGATGTCGAAAATCTTTTTGCCCATGCAAGCTCATTCGGTTGAATCACAGAGACGGAGATATTGAAGGAAATCCATAAAGCCGATCAGCCACAAACAAAGGCTCAAAAAAACTTTTTTAACGGAGAGACGCTGAGACAGAGAGGGAGCCTGGCTCTTTTGTCTCTGCTTCTTTCCGAATCTCCGATAAATATGTTTTCGTTTTTCTAACGTCTTAGTGGCTATGCGCTTCTCTGTGGTGAATTAAGTTGTGTTCTTTATCAGAATAAAGATAAAGGAGCCCTGTGGCAACAGGGCTCCTTTAACGTCGAACGGGACAGGTCGATTAGAGTCCGAGCTTCTTGAAGAAGTCGTTGCCTTTGTCATCGACGAGAATAAAGGCCGGGAAGTTTTCAACTTCGATCTTCCATACGGCTTCCATGCCCAGTTCAGGGAAGTCGATACATTCGACTTTTTTGATATTCTCTTCGGCCAGGACTGCAGCAGGACCGCCGATTGAACCGAGATAGAACCCTTTATGCTTGGCACAGGCATCGGTGACCTGCTGGCTCCGATTTCCTTTGGCAATCATGACCATCGATCCCCCGTTACTCTGGAGCAGGTCAACATAGCTGTCCATGCGTCCTGCTGTCGTGGGACCGAAAGATCCGGAAGGTTTGCCCGCAGGAGTCTTGGCCGGGCCGGCATAATAGATCGGATGATTTTTCAGGTACTCCGGCAGCGGTTTTCCACTGTCAAGAATTTCCTTGAATTTGGCATGGGCGATATCGCGACCGACAACGATCGTCCCGTTCAGGCTCAGGGGAGCACCGACTTCCAGTTTGGTCAGGTCGGCGAGGATTTCGCTCATGGGCCGGTTCAAGTCGATCTGAGTGGCGACACTCTCTTTGCCGCGCAGTTCATTCGGAATCAGGCGACCCGGATTGCGGTCCATCTCTTCGACAAAAAGGCCTTCCCGGGTGATCTTCGCTTTGATATTTCGGTCGGCCGAGCATGATACGGCCATGCCGACAGGGCAGGAGGCTCCGTGACGCGGCAGACGGATGACACGAACATCGTGAGCAAAGTATTTACCGCCGAACTGGGCACCGATTCCCAGGTCTTGAGCTGCTTTGAGGAGTTTTGCCTCCAGTTCCAGGTCGCGGAAGGCCTGTCCGTGTTCATTGCCCTCTGTCGGTAATTCGTCAAGGTAGCGGGCTGTCGCCAGCTTCACTGTCTTCATGCAGGCATCCGCGGATGTGCCGCCGATGACAAATGCCAGATGGTAAGGAGGGCATGCCGCCGTACCGATTGTTTTCATCTTCTCAATCAGGAAGGATTCAAGTTTTTCGGGATTGAGCAGGGCCTTGGTCTCCTGAAAGAGCATGGTTTTATTTGCTGAACCGCCGCCTTTGGCAATAAACAGAAATTTGTAGGCATCGCCTTCCGTTGCATACAGATCTATCTGGGCGGGAAGGTTGGTGCCGGTATTTTTTTCCTTGTACATATCCAGGGCGACAGTTTGGCTGTAACGCAGATTTTCTTCAGTGTAGGTTTTAAAGACACCCTCAGAGATCCGCTCGGCGTCGTTAGTTCCGGTCCAGACCTGTTGACCTTTTTTAGCGATGACGGTAGCTGTTCCGGTGTCCTGACAAAAGGGCAGCTCAAAGTTGGCTGCTATCTCGGCGTTGCGCAGAAAGGCCATGGCGACAGTGCGATCATTATCGGAAGCCTCCGGGTCGCTGAGAATTTTAGCAACCTGCTCGTTGTGATCCGGCCGTAAGAGAAAGGACACATCACGCATGGCGGTGTTGGACAGAACCGTTAAGGCCTGAGGATCAACTTTGAGGACATTCTGGCCATCAAAGTTGTTGACGCTGACGAACTGCTCAGAACCTTCAATTTTGTAGTACTTGGTCGATTCTGCGCTTAAGGGCATTGGATCCTGATACTTGAAATCTGGCATCTTCTCACTCCTTATGCATAGGGATAGAAATCCGGGTCATTTGGCCCGCAAAAAACTCATGCATTATAGGTGATTTTTATACAGTTGTCGACTGATAACAACATCTCAGCCGGCTGTATTTATGAACTTTTTATGCCTTTTGCGGCATCAATAAGGTCCACGATTCTGAATTGAAAAATACCTGACTAAAATGTTTTAAAAAAATTGACAGAAATAGTCGGGTATGCTAGTAAAATGCTAGGCTTTTGATGTTAAATGTAACAAAATAACATTTCGTGTGTTAATCTTTACTCTTTTTGTTTGGTATGCGTCTGTGAGATAATCACATTGTTGGAGGTTAGTGGAATGTTTTCTCATATAAAAGAAGATTTGAGAGTCGTTTTCGACCGTGACCCTGCTGTCAGAAGCGTATTTGAAATTATCCTCTGCTATCCGGGTTTCCACGCGATGATTTTTTATCGTTTGTCTCACTGGCTCTGGATCCATCATTTTAAGTTGTTGGGTCGCTTTATGTCCCATGTCGGTCGTTTTTTGACTGGAATAGAGATTCATCCGGGAGCGACAATCGGTCATGGCTTTTTTATTGATCACGGTATGGGGGTGGTGATCGGTGAAACAGCTGAAATTGGCGATAACTGTACTCTTTATCATGGTGTGACTCTGGGTGGTACGTCCTGGGCTAAAGAGAAAAGGCATCCGACCCTGGGTAACAACGTCATAATCGGTTCAGGTGCCAAGGTCCTGGGTCCTTTTACTCTCGGAGATAACAGCAAGGTCGGTTCCAACTCGGTTGTCGTCAAAGAAGTTCCTGAAAATGCAACCGTGGTCGGTATTCCCGGACGGGTTGTTATGTCTGGTGAAAAACGGGTCGGAGTCGATCTTGAGCATGACAAACTGCCTGATCCTGTTGCTAAGGCCGTCAGTTGCGTTTTTGATCAGCTGCGCCGTTTGGAAGACCAGGTCGAGGAACTGCAGCAGGAGCAGAAAAAATTACAGGCAGACCTGGCAGAGTACGAGAAGCTGGATCAGCAAA
>Ga0272444_10000641_pt1 | contig 36379 bp, 24 predicted proteins | sample SSMForm13_FD_201033 | JGI IMG/M metagenome (GOLD analysis project Ga0272444, IMG submission 201033) | Marine sediment archaeal communities from Little Sippewissett salt marsh, Falmouth, MA, United States - SSM-Form-13 | ecosystem: Environmental > Aquatic > Marine > Wetlands > Sediment ...
TGAGTTTCTCATTGGGAGGCTGGGTTACTCTCAAGTGGATCGATAAGAGACCACCTGCTTTGCTGGGCTTGAACTTCTGGCTGTCAAGTTTAAGAGAATTGCTCACCGGAATCGTTTTGGGCATCGTAAATTTCTTGTCGGTTCTTCTTATTCTGACAATCTGCGGGGGGATTTCGATGGAATGGGCAGCTACAAACTATGAATTCAGCGCGTTCGCCTTTTCTCTGGGGATATACTTTCTTTTTGCGGCGATCGAAGAAGTCATCAACCGGGGTTATTTGTTTCAAACACTGTGTGAGTGGAAAGGTCAGGTGGTGGCTGCTGTCATTTTCAGCCTGATTTTCTCTATTGTTCACATCTTCAACCCGGATTTTACGATTCTGGCCGGGGTCTTCCTTTTCGTGCATGGATTGCTGTACTCAGTGGCCTATCTGAAAACACGCTCCCTTTGGACGCCAATCGGTTTACACATGGCCTGGAATTTCGCTCAGGGGCCACTCGCTGGTTTGAAGGTAAGCGGTACAGCTACCGGCAAAAGCCTGTTTCTAACTGAAGTAAGCGGACCGGAGATATTGACCGGGGGCAGTTTCGGCGTTGAGGGTGGTCTGGTCGCTATACTGGTTTCTATTTGTCTTCTTGTTCTTCTGATAAGATTCCGATGGCTCGGTCCGTCAAAACGCTTCTTCCGGATTTATGAAGCGATGATGCAGACTACCGTGCAGCAAGCCCCCAAGGGAGTTGCTAAATGGGGCTTTTTGCCATTCGCCAGGCCCCTAAGACGGCAGCGAGGCAACCTCAAGTAACTATCTTCCAACACACGCCCGGTGAGAGAGCTTCCACGCTGTGCGAAGGTTGTATTTGGGAGTTACCTCCCGCCCGTCCGCAGTTCCGCTCAGAAGCTCGACTTGCGGGCCAGTCGCGCTCCGGGAATCGAAACTGATCTCACGTATTATTCCAGGGTCCAGGCTTTCAGTCAGACACGAAGCTGTTTCGGACCGATGTGCCTGGCTGGCTCACAGAGCGCAATATCTGACGACGCTTCTGTTGTAGATCTGAAGCCCCGGATTATTTCAAGGCCCCGGCGTTGACTTGAAATCCATATACCGTATCTTGGAATCAAACATCCTGCCCGGGTGCTCCCTTCAGAAGCAGCCCGGAGGGAGTCCGACAACATGAAGACTTATCTTGACTGCATTCCCTGTTTTTTCGACCAGGCGCTTCGCGCCGGACGGATGGCGACCGATGATCCGGTACTGCACAAGCGCCTTCTGGATGAACTCGGTCGAATGCTTGGAGATTTGTCTCTCGCAAGTACACCACCGGAAACCGGGCGACTGATCTACCAAATGGTAAGCAGGGTTACGGGGAATGCTGATCCCTATAGACAATTGAAGCGTGAGAGTACGGAGCAGGCTCTCACCCTTTATCCCGCTATGAAAAAGACCGTCGAACAGGCCGATGATGGTCTGCTCACGGCCATTCGCATCGCCATAGCGGGGAACGTGATTGATCCGGGGGCAAATGCGACCTTCGATATCGAAGAGGCGCTTCAGGACGTCATGGAGCAGAAATTTGCCGTCTGTGATTATCAGGCGTTCAAGCGGTACCTGGCGGACTCCGGACGTGTCCTCTTCATAGGTGATAACGCCGGCGAAACGGTATTCGATCGTCTTCTCATCGAGCAGATGAACATCCCCGCCGTGTATGTCGTCCGCGAACGTCCGGTTATTAACGACGCCACGTATGACGATGCGGTTAAAGCCGGACTCGATACTGTCGCTACCATTATCTCTTCGGGTACCGATGCGCCGGGCACCGTAATCCCTACTTGCAGCCGGGAGTTCAGACAGATACTGGACCAATCGGACTTCGTGGTGGCCAAAGGCCAGGGCAATTATGAGGGGCTTTCAGACTACCCTCACCCGATATTCTTCCTCCTGAAAGCCAAATGCGAAATAATCGCCGAGGCCATTGGCGTGACCAAGGGAGATATCATACTGAAAGGGATGAACACGTAAGCGTGGTGTCATCCGGGGACCGAGGAACATGAAGGTAACCATACTTTACGACAATGAATCCCGGGTGGAGGGACTGCAGGCCGATTGGGGTTTTGCCTGTCTGATCTCACACGCCGGTGTCAACCTGCTCTTCGACACGGGTGCCAACGGCGCCATACTCCTGCAGAATATGCGAGCCCTTGGAATCGAACCCGGTTCGATTAATATTGTCTTTATTTCTCACGTACACTTCGATCACTCCGGCGGCCTGTCGTCGTTTCTCAATGAGAATAGTGACGTAACGGTGTATGCGCCGAAGTCACTGAGTGGAATCAGGTCCGCGCGTGAGGTCACTTATGTGGAAGGGCCTCTGGAGATGGGGCAGGATTTCTATACTACCGGGCTCCTGGAGGGAATGGAACAGTCGCTGGTGGTTCGTTCGGAAGATGGGCCGGCTGTGATTGTCGGATGCTCTCACCCGGGCGTGAAATCAATCCTCAAAGCCGCCGAGCACTTTGGAGCTCCTGCCGCCTTGATCGGTGGTTTACACGGGTTCAGGGAGTTCGAGGTTCTTCAGCCCCTGCATCTTGTTTGCCCCACGCACTGCACGCAGCACATCGGTGAAATCGAGTCCCGGTATCCCGACAAGTACGTCAGGGGGGGAGTCGGGGCCGTTATAAAAACATAGGCGAGAGATTACGCACCGACATTATGAGTATTTATTTGATTGATAACGGATGGTGATAGTATGGAACAAACAGTGAGAGTATCAAAGCGGGTTTCACAGTTGCCGAAATCGGCTATTCATGAAATGACCCGATTGTCCAAAGAGATAGAAGATGTCGCTTTCTTGTCCTGGGCGAAACCCGTAGCAGGTACGCCCGATCACATTGGAGAGGCCGCCGCAAGAGCTATAAAGGACGGTCGTGTAGGAGGATACTCGGAGAACTCCGGTATTCTGCCACTGCGCGAAGCAATCGTTGCGAAACTGGCGAGGGACAACAACGTGGACACCGATCCTTCGCAGGTACTGGTCACGGTAGGAGCCATTGAAGGTCTCTCGGCGGCGGTCATGGCCGTAATCGATCCCGGAGACGAAGTTCTGCTGTTTACGCCGACCTATTCAACGCACATTCGCCAGGTCGTTATGGCTTCCGGCAAGCCGGTCCTGGTTCCTTCCGTTGAAGAGGAAGGTTTCGTTCTGGACTTTGATGCGATAAGAAGCGCCATTACTCCCAAGACACGGGCGATATTCTGTTGCTCACCGAACAATCCAACCGGCACGGTTCTCCCGGAACGGCAGCTGCGGGAGCTGGCTGCTCTGGCGCTGGAGCACAATCTCGTAATCATCACGGATGAGGCTTACGAGTATTTCGTTTACGACGACAACAAGCACTTTTCACTGGCATCAATCCCGGAAATGAAAAAACACGTGATCAGCTGCTATACGTTTACAAAGACCTACGCCATGACGGGTTGGCGCATCGGCTACCTGCATGCCGATGAGTCGTGGATTCCCCAGATAACGAAAGCGCATATACCGTTCGCAATTTGTGCCCCGGTCGTATCTCAGTACGCCGCATTGGCCGCCCTGCAGGGACCGCAGGATTGCGTCTCGATGTTCAGGGAACACTATCAATCCGCTCGCAACCTGATGTGCAAGCGCCTGGATGAGATTGATTCGGTCTTTACATATCAGAAACCCGGAGGTTCTTATCTCATGTTTCCGAAGATTCTCGCGGAGAAAGGGAAGGACTCGATGGCTTTCTGTAAGAGCCTCTTGAGAGAGGGCAAAGTGTCCACGACACCGGGAATAGCTTTCGGACCGAATGGTGAGGGTCATTTGAGACTGTCGTTTTGTGTTTCCCCGGACGAGATAAACAAGGCGTTCGACAGGATAAAGGCGCTGTATTCGTAACCGGGCATCACGGTTGGCATATTAATCTGCAACGCCGGGGATGCCTCAACCAGCAGTGTTTTCACATTAACCCCCGGCTGTCCTGCTCATGTCCCCGGGAGGCTTCGCGGTCGGAATGAAGCCCGTATCGGCGGATAGTCTTCCCGGTGTATCGCATCATAAAACGGCTCGCTGAGTGAATACGGTCAGTCGAACTTTTCTTGTTACAAGCGGGTGGTGATTTTGTATATTAGGGCTGAGTAGCTGACGGTCCCGCCGCCCATTCAGGCGGTGGCAAGGGTGTAATCCAACTGCTTTTTTCACCACGCACACCATACTCTTGATAGCATCGTCAATCCTACTCTTGCACCCAGACCGGCAGGAGCGTCAAATGCAGGCTTATGGTCGGGCTTTCTCGCGTGTGTACAATACAAAGTGGGCGGGTTTTGCCGGGCAGGTTGCCCCGCTTATTCTCGATTTCTATGCTTCCACACCTACCGGCAAAGCAAACGAGGCTGTTCTGGATCTGTGCTGCGGCGCCGGCCATCTGGCGGTCCACTTCTTGGAAAACGGCTATAGCGTGGTCGGCCTTGACCTGTCGGAGTCTATGCTTGAGTATGCCCGGGAAAACACGGGCCGTTTTTCCGAGTCTGGGCAGGCGAGATTTGTCAAAGCCGATGCCGGCGATTTCACGCTGACCGAACGGTTTGGTCTGGTGGTATCCACCTACGATTCGCTTAACCATCTCGAGAGTGAACAGACCCTAATCAGTTGTTTCAAATGCGTTCGGGAAGTCAGTTCAGGATACTTTATCTTCGACATCAATACCCGCAAAGGGCTGCGGAGCTGGAACAATACGCGGATTGACGACAGCAGCGAGGATGCCCTGATAATTAACCGCGGTTTCTTTGACGGACAGGGCGACAGGGCTCTGATGAGGATCACCGGTTTTGTCAGACTGCCTGACGGATGTTACGAACGATTCGAAGAAATCATATATAACACGGTGTTCGAACTGAAACGGGTGAGAGCGGCGCTCCTTGACGTTGGCTGGAAGAAAGTGTATTTCGCCGGCATCCGGGATTTATCGACGCCGTTGACTGAGCCCGAAGAGGAAAGCCGGGTCTTTGTGGTGGCACGCGTGTAATTTTCGCAATCTACGGTTTCAGCTCCTCGACAAACGAGGTACTTAAGGTTCAGCGCCGCCAAAGGACACTGTTACCAGCGACAGGGAGACTGCGAACATTGATAGACCGAATTTCATGGCCAGACCACCTTACTGGAGTCTCGTTTGTTCTCAATACGTCGAACAGCAGGCCAGGTTGCCTCTGAGCCTTCAGCTCCCAGCTGAAGCCACCTCGGGGCGGCCCAGGCAGGCGCTTTATCTTGATTGACAGAGGGTTAGCGGGCAGGGGGGTGGCAATCCGCCGACCGGCCGCGGGACCTGAAACCCGGGGCCGGGGCCGCGGCTGGAAGGGGCTCTTCTTTGAGCCGGAGTTTTTTTGTACCCCCCCCAAAAAAAAAGTGAAGAAAGTCTTGACAAATGCCGAAGACTTTACGTGTATATGCAACAAATGTAAGTGCCACGCGTACCGATTGAAGAAGGTGGTATAGAATGAAGAACAAAAGCGACAGCGAAGTCGACCTCTTCCTGAGGACTATCAATCGTTGCTGGCTGTCGATCAAGCAGACGGGGCGGAGAATCCTGGCCGAGCACGATTACGATATGACCCTCGAACAGCTGATGGTCCTGTTTCTGCTCGAGGAAAGAGACGGGCAGAATCTTCGCGTCCTGGCCGAGCTGGCCGACCGGGAACGTACTACCATGACAAGAATGGTAGACGGCCTCGAACGGCGCAACCTGGTGGTCCGGGTACCGGACAAGTCCGACGGCCGGAACAAGATGGTATTTTTGACGCGCGAGGGGCGAAACATGGTCGCCGATCTAGAAGAACACAAGCGCCAGTTCGAGAAACAGGCCCTGGCAGGCGTGACAAAGGCGCAGTTGTCCGGGGCCTCCGAGACTCTTTCGAGAATTTGCCGCAATCTGGGAGCAAATGAGTAGTTTTTAACAGATATTAATGTAGCTACACTCAATGCAGGTGCAAGTATATGTATGACAATCGCAAATCAAGATGTAAGACCGTCCTTCCGGCGCTGATTCTCGTCGGCTTGCTCGGCTGTCGAGGCGGGGACCTCGAGACTCGAAGCATGGAGCAGATTTACGAGCAGGAAGGCGTTCCGGTACGAGTCGAGACGGTCCGACCGACCTCTTTCATCCAGGAGATGGAATTTACGGCCACCCTGACCGGTATAGAGGAATCCTCGGCCTTTGCAAAAATCGCGGATCGGGTCGATCGGATCACGGCCAACGTCGGCGATTATGTGACCAAGGACTCGGTGATAGTGACTTTTCCCACCGACAATCCGACCGCGCGCTACAGCCAGGCCAGGGTGCAGTACGAGAACGCCGCCGCCACCTATGGAAGGATGCAGCAGTATTTTGAATCAGGGGGGCTGTCGCGGCAGGAATTAGACAACGCCACGGCGGCTTTCCGGGTGGCGGAGGCCAACTGGGACGCGGTCCAGCAGTCGGTGCTGGTGCGGGCCCCGATCAGCGGCGTCATCACCCGTCTGAACGTTCGTGAGTCGGACAATGTCGACGACGAGGAGGAGCTGTTCGCCGTCTCCCGAACCGATCGTCTGAAAGCGCAGGTCTGGGTGCCGGAAAGCGAAATCGGCAATTTCTCGGAGGGGCTCGCAGCCCGCGCTGTCTGGCAGGGGATCGAGCTTGAAGGTGAGGTGGTTCAGGTGGATCGCTCCGTCAACAAGCGTCGGCAAGCTTTCGGAGTGGTCGTGGAGCTCGAAAATCCGCAATCCAGGGTCAAGAGCGGCGTGACAGGGGCGGTCTCCATCGTGACCTATCGGACCGATTCTGCCCTGGTCACCGCCCGCAAGAATCTCCTTAAGGACCACCGGGGTGAGTATGTCTTTGTAGTGAACGATCAGGCGGCGGCCAAACGGTACGTTACCCTGGGCAGGTCGCACCTCCTGTCGGTGGAGATAACCGGCGGTCTGGCAACCGGTGATCAACTGGTCACCGAGGGGCAGATTAACCTCGAGGTCGGAGCCAGGGTCAAGATTCTCAACGGAGGCGAAGTTGCGGCTTCGGTGGAGACGAACGGCCGGTAGCCGTTCGAGGGGTCAGTGAACCGCTAACAACGAGCAAGCACAATGATACTATCTGATTTATCGATAAAACGCCCCATCATGATTACCATGATCCTGGTGGTATTCCTGCTGTTCGGCGGGTTGGCCTATTTCGGTATGAACCTGGAATTGACGCCGGATATATCCCTGCCGGTCATCATGGTCCAGACCGTTTACCGGGGGGCGGGACCGCGCGAGATTGAAACGCAGGTCACAAAACCGATCGAGGACGCCGTGTCATCGATCTCGAACATAGATTACATGCGTTCTTTCTCCCAGGAGGGGGTCAGCCTGGTCATGATCCTTTTCGAGATGAGTAAGGATGAGAACACTGCCAACCAGGAAGTCAAGGACCAGGTGGACGGGATTCTGAACGAGCTGCCCGACGATGCCGAGCGGCCGATTATCCAGAAGTTCGACCCTACCAGCCTGGCCGTTGTTGAAGTGGTGCTCAGCGGCGAAATGAAACCGACCGAACTGTGGGACCTCGCGGACAAGACTCTGAAAAACCGGTTGTCGCAGATCGACGGCGTGGCCTCTGTCGAGGTGACCGGTGGCAGAGAGCGTGAGATCAGGATCGAGATGGATAACCAGGTGGTCTATCAGAACTCTATCTCCATGGAACAGATATCGCGCTACCTGGGATCGCAGAACCTCGACATGCCGGCCGGAAGTTTCAAGAATCAATCGCAGGATATCTCGGTTCGGCTGAAGGGTGAGTTCACGGACCTTCACTCGATCGGAGAGCAGGAGATTCCGACTGCGGCCGGCGCGCGACGGCTCTCCGATCTGGCCCTGGTGATTGACACCGGCGCCGAGGTGACCGAGCGGACGGCGTTTTTCGACAACCAGGACAAGGTGGGCAGCGACAACGTCGTGGTCCTGGGCATAATGAAGAGCGATGACGGCAACACGGTGGAAATTGCTCACCGCATCAAGGGGATGCTTCCCGAACTGGAGGCGCTGATTCCGGCCGAGGCTTCCCTGCGTCTGGCCACCGATAACTCGGTGTTCGCCGAGGACACGGCCGATGATACGCTTTCGACAATCTTTCTGGGAGTCTTCCTGACAGCGCTGGTCCTGCTCATCTTCCTCCACGACCTTCGCTCGACAGTGATCGTCGCGCTGTCCATGCCGATGTCGATCCTTTCGACGTTCCTCCTGATCAGCATTTCCGGGTATACCCTGAACATCATGACGCTCATGGGCCTGTCAACGGCCGTGGGAATTCTTGTCTCGAATTCGGTGGTGGTGATCGAAAACATCTTTCGCCACCGGCAAATGGGCGGGGACAAGGTTGGAGCCGCCGCCAGCGGGACCAGCGAGGTAGTGGCGGCGGTCGTGGCCGCGACCCTGACCAACCTCGTAGTGTTTCTTCCGATTGCCAACATGAGCAGCATTGTCGGTACTTTCTTTCAGCAGTTCGGCATGACCGTGGTGTACGCCACGGTATTCAGCTTGGTTATGTCGTTCACTCTTGTCCCGATGATGGCCTCGAAAATACTCCCGGAGAAGATGAGCACCGGCGGTCGACTCGGGGCCTGGTCCGAAAGAACTTTCGCCTGGTGGGAACAGTCCTATCGCAAAACGCTGGAATTCTTCCTGCTCAGTCGCAAGCGCGGACTCACTTTTGTCGGGCTCTCGGTGCTTCTGGTCCTTGGCAGTTTCGTAATAGCCGGTCACGTCGGCTTCGACTTCATGCCTCGAATGGACGAGGGGGACATCAACGTCGAGATCGAACTGCCGTTGGGGTACGAACTGGACGAAACCGCCGCGGTGGTAAAGTTGATCGAGGACCAATTGCATTCTTACGACCAGGTCAAGTACACGCTGACCACAATCGGTCAGTTGAATATGACCAACGTGGGGACGAACATGGCCCTCGTCAAGGTCAAGCTGATAAACGCTTCTGAACGCAGAGAAAGCACCGATGAAATGGCGGCCCGGTTCACCGAAGACTTCTCCGAGATTCCGAACGCCATGATCCGGGTACTGCCGGTAGCATCGGTCGGCACCGGCCAGAGTCCGATCCAGTTGGCGGTCAGCGGGCTCGACATGGACACGCTGGAGGTGTATACGAACCAAATCCTGGTCTCAATCGAGGATATCCCCGGTTTGGCCGGGTTGAACTCCTCCTCGCGGCCTGGAAAGCCCGAGGTCGCCCTTTATCCGGATCGAGAGAAGCTCTCCGAGGCGGGACTGACGGTGTACGATCTGGCTATGACGCTTCGGAGCGCGATCGAAGGTGTGGTGACCACGAAGTATCGCGATCAGGGTGAAGAATATGACATCCGCCTGACTATGGCCGATAGAGCCGTGGATTCACCGGAGAAGATCCGCAATCTGGCGGTAGTCGGTCCCAACGGCGTGTATCGAATGGGGCAGTTGACGGAGGTAGTGTTCACCGACGGTTATTCGAAGATCGAGCACTTCAACCGCTCACGGACGATATACGTCACTGCCAACACAGCGCCGGGGTACGCGCTCGGTGATGTTACCGGCGAGATTGAACTGAGGCTTGCCGACCTCCACATGTCGCCGGGCTACCGGACCGAGTGGCAGGGGAACGTCAAGCTTATGAACGAAACCACCGCCGATATGGGGCAGACGTTCATTATCGCCCTGATCCTGACTTACATGCTGCTGGCGGCGATCCTCGAAGGTCTGACCCAGCCCCTGATTATCCTGGGTTCGGTGCCGCTGGCTTTTATCGGTGTCTTCGGGGGTTTGTACATCGCAGGCATCTCGATGAATGCCATTTCGATGATGGCTATCGTGATGTTGCTGGGCATCGTGGTAAACAACGCCATCCTGCAACTCGACTATACCAACCAGTTGGTTCGAAACCAGAAGAAGTCCCCGACCGAGGCGTTGCTCGAAGCCTGCCCCGCCAGGCTGCGGCCGATCCTGATGTCGACCATTGCGATCATGCTCGGGATGCTTCCGATGGCGCTGGGCCTGGGCGCCTCGGGTAAGGAGATTCGACAGTCAATGGGGGTGGTAAGTATCGGCGGCCTGTTGTCCTCCGCCGCGCTGGCCCTGATTGTCATACCGGTTGTCGCTAACCTGATAATGAACAAGAAATCGAAGTGAGGCAGGATCGAATGACGCTTCAGCGATATAAACAACCGACCCGGGGGCTGCTTGTGCTCCTGCTGGTCCTGATGCCGCTCGGCCTGCAGGCGCAGGAAACGGAAATCAATCTCGACTCTTTTGTGGCGCTCGTGGAGCAGCACAGCAAGGAGCTCCAGCTGGCCGAGAAAGATCGCGAGGAGGCCGACGCCCGAAAGCGCGAGGCGGTGGGCCTGGCCCTTCCGCAGATCTCTGCGCAGGCCGGGTACACTCGCAACCTCAGCGAACTCTACATGTACATCGATCTGTCGGCCCTGTCGGGCGATGAGGCCGGGACGCAGAAAATCGTCGCCAGCCGCGAGAACGAGTTTGCCGCCGGCGTTACGCTGAGACAGACGCTCTTCAGCGGTACCGTCTTCAACGCTATCGCCGCCGCCGGCCAGTATCGGCGCCTGACCGACTACACCTATGACGCAACCTTTCAGTACATCCTGACGCTGGCCCGGCAGGCCTTCTCGCAGGCGATGTTGCTCGAGAAAGTGGTGGAGGTAGCGGCGCAATCGGAGCAGAACGCTTTCGACAATTATACCGACATGAAAGAACGCTTCGAGGCCGGTCTGGCTTCGGAGTTCGAACTTCTCCAGGCGGAGTCCCGATACCGGGATGCGGTGCCCCAGACGGCGGGGGCTCGCCGCAATCTCGAACTGGCCCTGACCGACCTGAAGAATCTGGCCGGCCTTCCGATAGACAAGCCGCTTCGGCTGATCGGGTCTCTTGACAGGTATCCTGAGCTGCCGGAGCCGGTGGGGCTTGAACCGGTCCTGCAGCGACGACCGGATTTTAACGCCCTGAAGTGGGAGGAGCAGCTCCGCCGGACCAACGTGTCGGCTCAGCGCTCGGATTACTTCCCGTCGCTTGCGGCCGTTGCCGGGTATGGTTATTCGGCGCAGTCAAACGCTTTCCGGCTGGAGGAAGAGAACAACAGCTGGACAGTCGGGCTGGTGCTGTCGGTTCCCATTTTCAAGGGGGGAGCGACAAGGGCGCGCGTGCGCCAGGCCAGCGTGCAACTCGACAAGTCACGGCTTGAACTGGCGCGCAAGCACGACCAGATAGAGAAGGAACTTCGCAGCGTCCAACTCCGTCTCGAAGAAGCCCACGCCCGCATTGCCTCGGCCCGGGCCGCGCAGCAGACCGCCTCCAAGGCGTTTTCGATCGCACAGAGCACTTCCGGCGCCGGTCTGACCACACAGCTTGAACTGAAGGATGCACAGGTGGTTCTCGACCAGGCGACCGTTGCTTATTGCTCGGCGGTGTTCGAATACCTCTATTACTGGTACGACTGGCAACGGGTGACCGGGTCCGTGCAGGCAGAAGATATCGAATGACAATTTTTCGAGACCGCGCCCGGCAGGTTAACGGTCGCAGGGTCCGCCGCGAATCATTTCTTTGACCCCTCCCCCGTGTGGCGGGGGTGGCTTCGGCCACCCTCGCCCACTCCTTTGTGCGGGCGACCTCCGCAGTTTGGGATTGTAATTCTCAGGGGGATCATCTATGTTGTGTGATGGTCTGTCGCGGGACGACCTTCTCTGACGCCTGTGACTTTTTGGGACCGATCTATGTCAAAAACAAAACAAACGAAATCACAGCAGCTTCTGAAACGGCGGAAAAACGTCGTGGCCGACGGCGTCGGCGTTTTTAATACCGCCACCGTCAAGCGAGCCGAAGGCGCATTGATTTTCGATGAAGACGGTAAGGAGTTGATCGACTTCGCCGGCGGCATAGGTGTGGTCAATGCCGGTCATTGTCCACCTCCCGTAGTCGCCGCGATCCGTGAACAGGCCGCCAAATACCTTCACACCAGCTTTAATGTAGTAACTTACGAACCTTACATCGAACTTTGTGAGAAGCTGACGGAGATTCTGCCGCACGGCCGGAAGACCAAAGCCATGCTGGTAAGCACGGGGGCGGAGGCGGTGGAGAATGCGATCAAGATCGCCCGGCAGGCCGTCGGCCGGGAGGCGGTCCTCTGCTACACCGACGCTTTCCACGGCCGCACGATGATGGCCATGACGCTGACGAGCAAAATCGATTACAAGTTGAACTGCGGACCTTTTGCTCCCGAAGTTTATCGCCTTCCCTTCCCGAATCACTACCGCTATGGCGACGGGCTCGAGCCGGACGCATTCGTCGACCGGGAGCTGATGCGACTTGACGAAGCCGCACACAACCTGGTCGATCCGAACAGGCTGGCGGCGGTCATTATCGAACCGATACAGGGGGAAGGGGGGTTCAACCCGGTGCCGGCGAAGTACCTCGAGGGGCTCCGGGCTTTTTGTGACCGGCATGGTGTGCTTCTGATTATCGATGAAATTCAGAGCGGTTTCGGACGCACGGGGCACTGGGCAGCCTGGCAGCATTACAAGGTTCAGCCGGATATCAGTACGTATGCGAAGTCGATGGGCTCGGGCTTGCCCATAGCCGCCGTAGTTGGTCGGGCCGATATAATGGATGCGGCCGCCCCCGGCACCATCGGAGGCACTTTCATCGGCAATCCGGTCTGCTGTGCGGCCGCTTTGGCTACAATCAGCTACATGAAAGAACAGAAGCTCAACGAGCGAGCCGTTCGCATTGGCAGGACAATCGCCGAACGATTCCAGAAGCTGAAAAGGAATCACTCCGAGATCGGCGATGCGCGCGGTGTCGGGGCGATGATGGCCCTGGAGTTCGTCAAGGGCGGCGATCCCGCTCAGCCGGACAGCGAGCTGTGTGATCAGGTGGTCAAAGGATGCGCCGAGCGAGGGCTGGTACTGCTGAGCGCCGGGACGTACAAAAACGTGATCCGCACACTGGCGCCGCTGGTGATAACCGACGATCAGCTACAGCGCGGGCTGGACATACTCGAGGCGGAAATCGGAAGGCAGGCCGGATCTGCGGGCCACTGAGAAACAAGCCCCTGCCATGACAGGGGCTTGCCGGTTCCGGCCGGGGGGATAACAGCCGGAAAAGTTGTTTTAGAGCCGAAGTCTCAATCCGCTATATGCCGGCGGCCGACTTCGGATATTTCGGCACCGGGTCCGAATTGGACGGGCTCATGATTTCCACGTTGGCCACTGTCGAGAGCGATGTGTCGTAACCGTCGTCCTCGGACTCAACTCGGAAGAATCCGTTCACGGCCGCTACTGCTTCCGTGTTGACCAGGCTCCCGGTGACCGGACTGGCGATAATCTCGCTCTTGCGGAAACTGATTATCAGATTATCATCGATATAACAATAGTAGCAGTCGTAAGCGTCCGCTACATCTTCACCGTTAAACGACAGAGTGAAATCGTAGTCGGTCAGATGATAGCCGCCCGGAATCGAAAGCCCGACTATGGCCCGGACGCTTTCGGCCGCACCGACCGATTGCAGATTGATCATGTGTGTACTGAGCTGCATCGTTCCCTCAATATCGGCGCCATCGGGTCCGTCGATGCTCAACTCCGCCGGCAGCATGGTGTAATCGGTGTCTGTGGTCGGACCGGTGCTTGAATTCTCCTCGCTACAGCCTGCCAGAGTCAACACTCCCGCAATTAGAAGCGCCGACAGAAATGCGGCCATGACCCCGTTTGAGCTGGTGTTAATCGCCTTGCTCATACTTTCCACTCCCTTCGATTTGATGTGAGTCGCCCTCGTGTTTATTGCCGATGCCGCACGACAAGCAAGAAGCATGCCCGACCTTGATGTCCATAAGAAGGGCGCGGCAGAAGGCGAAATGTGTAGGGAATTACCCGGGTAGGTTCCGACCTGCGCACCAAAGCGTACAGCCTGTCCGGTACAGGCGTCCCTTTGGGTACAAACGCAACCGGTGTAAAGAGAACGGTGCGAAACCTGGCCGACGTTCCTGAAGAACGATTGGGCCGAACCGGCACAATGCCTAAGCAGTCTTCTCGTAGATCGAACGGCGCCAGTAGACTATGTCGAAAACGAGCCAGATCACCAGGCCCACGGCGATGTAGATACCCAGACCTATACCTGCCATTAGAAACAAGACCGCCAGAACGACGGCGATAACGGCACACGCCACGATGGAGCGGTGAAACACCTGTCTCCATCGGGCCGACCAGGTCAGTTCAGCGCCGCATTTGGAACAGGTCAATTGCTTCGGATAGGCTACCAGGAGAAAGCGCGAAAAGGAGATTGCCTCATGCGAGCAAGCAGGACAAATCATAAACCTATGCCTCCTCGTTTGAAGGTATTTAAATCTAACCGTTTCAGGGCGGTTGTCAATAGAATGCGCGCAGGTAAGGGGGAATAGTTGCAAAGCCGAAGCCGGCATCAAGCGTCAAGATCGGTGGACGCTCTGTCGTTGACCAACAGCGCGAGTGTCAAGGTCTAGTGGAAGGCCCGGTAGTTGCCTGATTGAAACTGATCGATGTAATAGGAAACGGTCTGGTCGCTGTCGAGGAGCATGTCGAGCTGCCGGGCGCAGCCCATCAACCTGCCCAGGGTCTCCAGACGAGCTTCGCAGGCTTCCCGGTCGTAGCCGCGGAACCAGGCGTTCAGCAGATCCTCCCGGCGGTCGACTGAAAAACCCGCATACAGCAGGACACCGGTAAGGAACCGGGCGCGCAGGCCTCTTCGATGGCGGGCGGCGCCGCCACCGCGGAATCTGAAATTGACGTAATTGCTCACCGGCCGGTCGCACACCAGCGAGTCGATCAGGGAGAAGTGATAGGCCAGGCGGGCGTTGAGGTTAAGGTACTCGGGGCTGACAATCAAGTAGTTGCGATCGCCGAGCGTCCGGCCGGCGGCGGCATCCCCGGTTATCGAGGTCATTACGACCGAGCCGAACCCGTCGAGGCTAACCGCACTTCGCCCGGCCCAGCTGATCTCAGGGTTGGAGACTCCCCGCCAGAGAGCCTGGAAGGGCACGGACCTGACTTCCTTCGGACGCACTTTTGTCTTTCGGGCGTGTCGTTCGTCCACCGCACCGCCGATATCGAGGACGGTCAACTGCAGGGGTACGTCCGATTCCAAGAGACGCGGTCCCTGCTTCATATGTCTCACCTGGCTGTCGCCGATGTCGAATAGAGAAGTGATCGCTTTTTCGTGAGCAAAGCGGATTATATCGTGCAGCGAACGGCAACCCCGGGGCGTGAAGTTGGCGGCGGCAGGATCGCTCAGTTCGAGTTTGAAAAGGAGTTCGTTGAAAGGACCGGCTTTGGGGCGCGAGGCCCCCTCGGCTGCGAGCTCCCTTTTGGGTAAATTTGGCCAGGGGAGACCGAGATAAACTCTCCTCCGCGAAGCATCGAGCCCGACCTGGTCGGCCGTGCGAAGTCTCTCGAAAGCACCGGCCAGGTTGAACAGAGTCGGAAGACTGTACTCTCGGGCGAGGGTGGCGGCGTGGCCGGTGGGATGACCCGTTTCGACAATCAAACCGGCCAGGCGGGGGAAGACCGAGACGATCCGCGGCACCGCCTGTCGTACCAGCAATATCGATCCCGGTTCGACCTCACTCAGAGATTCTTCGGACTCAAGGGCGTGGAGGGGTCCCTGGGCGCGACCCGGGAAGACTGCCGCTCCGCCCTCCGCCAGAACGGTTGTCTCAATCTCCTCCGGCAGATCAACTTCACCGGATTGTTCCGCATGGAGGGGGCGCGCCTGCAGGACCCAACACTTGCCCTCACGGTCGATCGCCCATTCTATATCCTTGGGAGTGCCGAAATGCTCTTCAACATGCAGGGCCATGCGGCCGAGACATTCGGCCTGGTCGGCGTCGAGCGAGGGCTCCTTCTGCCTTTCCTCAGGTACGCTCTCGTTACGCACACCCTGCTCTTCAGAGGCAACCAGCATGCTGGTTTTATTCCCGATTTCCTGTTCGATGACTGCGAGCGAACTTCGGTCAAGGTAAAAGTAGTCGGCGTTGATCTTCCCGCCGACCAGTTCAGCCGACAAGCCGTTGACCGAGGAAATCAGCAGGCGATCGTCGGCGTTCTTACCCGGATGCCGGGTGTAAATGACGCCGGAGGCCCGGGCCTCGATCATGGGAATAAACAGCACCGCCATCGGGCATTCCGCTTCCCGGATGCCTTTAGCCAGCCGGTACAGGACGGCGCTGGTATTAAACCGGCTGGCAATGACCTTGAGGTAGGCTCCGGCCAGCTCTTCCGGACGGATATTCAGGAGGCTGTCGAACTGCCCGGCAAAAGAAAAAACGCCGTCTTCGCCGACGGCACTGGAGCGAACGGCCCAACGGGTGTTCCGTCCGTCCGGGATCGCGTCCAGCATCCGATCGATAGCCTCGGTAATAGCGTCCGGAATAATACAATTGAGAAGATACCGTCGGATCTGGCGACAGATGACCTCGGCGCCGTCAATATCTTCCGGATTGATCCTGGAGTGGAGGGCGCGGAGCTCTCCAGAGAGGTTGTTTTCGTTGAGCAGTCGATAATATGCCGCGGTGGTTACAACAAACCCTCTGGGCACGTTGACGGGGAAAACGCGGCTGAGTTCGCCGAGGTGAGCGGCTTTGCCTCCCACCTCGCTGATGCGGGATCGATCGACCGCCTCCAGCGGCACCGCCGGTGGCTGGCCGATATCCCCGCGGGCCTGGTTCAGAAGCTGCTGGATTTGCCCGGCCAGCTTCCGGTGAGCCGGAAAAAGCGCAGTATAACGATGCCCGGCCAGTTGATTCAGATTCTCGATCATCAAGGCCACACCGTCGACCAGCGTCGATATCTGGTGGTAAGTGTAAGCGTCCTCGGGGATTCTTCCGCCGGTGTAGGTCTGAAGGCCGGACAGGGTTTCCATCAGGTCGCTGTTCAGGCGCAGTAGGTTCTTAAGGTTCTCGAATTTCCAGCGGAACCGGCGCTGGTATTCGCGGATCCTGTTCCCCCGCCTTTTTCTGCCGAACCATTTCATTTCTCTCTCACACGATTCTCTCCAGGAAGTAGTCCATGCTGTTTTGGATGCTCTTCTCGTCGGTCAATCTGTCGCCGGAGTTTGCCGCAAACGACAGAAGTTTCCCCAACATGCTGAGGTGGTCTCCCATTTCCTCCCGGGTAAGATTCCCGATCCCGGCACTGATTGTACGCAGGCTGTCGACGGTATCGAAGTCGAGCCAGTAGAGTGTTCTCAAAAGGAGCTGACGGACAGCTTCAGGCTTCGCCCGGGAGTCTTTTGAAGCGATCAGCATGTAGATATGATTCCCGGCGACTTCGTCGAAAACTTCGGCCCCCATCACGCCTCGGCAGGTGTGGAAGTCCGCCGACAGACAGACGGCATTCGAGGAATGGAGGACAATCGTCCGGAGAGCGGGCTGCGGGGAAGAGCCCGATTCCGCTCCGTCGCCGTGCGCGGCCGCGACCTCCTGAAGGCCGTCAATCAACAACTGCACCGCCTCGTCGGCGCTTCCTCCTGATACCTTCCTATTGTCAGGCGTATCCGATGTCTCCGCCGCTGTCGCCGGGAGATCAATATAACCAACCGGGACAATCCGATTCCGGTCGCCCTGACGATGTTCGGAAGTGGCGCTCAGACCACGGTCGGCTGCATCCAGAGTCAATCCGGAGAGGTGAGCCAGCATCTCTCGTGCCGAAGGCCGTTGAGGTAGACCGGTCCGGGGGTCAACCTGCCGCGGCCGCTCGGATTCATCCGACTCGCCGATTATCGTCGACAGCAGCGCTGAAACGACGTCCTGCCGTAATTGAATATCCCGGGTCTGTTCCCCGGAGCAGGGAACATCAAGCTGCTCGTTGATTCGGTACTTGAGGCTGTCAAGGAGTTCGAAGAGGTCGGTGTTCTTTCCGCCCGAGAGAGCGTTGAGGTGAAAGCAGTTCCCGAAGAGAGCTTCGTTAAGACGGATAACCGCCTCAGAGACGTAGCTTGTCAGCGAGGCGCAGTCCAGCCGCCGTCTGTGCGAGAGATCGTGAAGAACCTGGTGTCCGCGGAAATTCCAGGCCAGGGCCCGATGGAGGTTCAGTTGCAGGAGTTTGCGTGAGGCCGCCGGGTTGCTCGCGGACAGTTCCACAGTTCTTCCAGTGCCCTTTTTCTTCACCGGTTTCACCTGGAACCTTGTGTTTTCGAATATTGACTTGCTACGGTTTGACAATATAGCATATTTTAAAACCACAAGTCCACAGCCCATTCAAGGCACCGGCGGAAATCCGGGGGCGCACTTCAAAGGCGGCAGGTATACGTTCATGTCGGTCACTACGGTTTCAAGAGGAACGCTGGTTGGGGGTCGGGAGCTGGCTACCCGTCTGGCCAGAAACCTGGGCTGTGCCTGTGTGAGCCGGGAGGACCTGACCGAGGAAGCCATCAAACTGGGCGTTCCCGTCGACGAGCTGCAGCAGGCGATGGACAAGCCGCCCCGGGTCTATATGCAGATGAGTAAGGAGCGCGATCAGTACCTGGCCTGCATGACCATGCTGCTGAGTGAACGAATCCTCAAGGAAGACCTCGTGTACTATGGCCATGCCGCTCAGATGCTTCTTTGCGGGGTTCCCAACATCCTGAGAGTGCGCGTCCTGGCCCATCCGGAGTTCCGAATCGCTTCGGTTATTCACGGGCTGGGCTTGAGCCGGGAGGAGGCCAAGAAGTACGTACAAAAGGTCGACGAGGATCGTGAGAAGTGGGTGCGCTTCCTCTACGGAGTGGACTGGAGCGACCCGGCTCACTACGATCTGGTGGTTCATCTGGATCAGATGGGCCTTAACAACGCCGTCACCGCGGTTCAGGCGATCAGCCATCTGCCCGATTTCAAACTCACTCCGGCTTCGACAAGAGCGCTCAAAGACCTGTATCTCGGGAGCAAGGCCCACTTCGCCCTTTCCCGCGATCCCCGCACCAGTTTTGCCGGTATGCGAGTGTCGGCGGACGACGGGGTGGTGCAGGTAACTTACCAGCCGCAGCAGTCGGAAGTAGTCACGCACGTCCGGGAAGTGCTTTCTTCAATCGACGGTATCAAAGACATCAGCACAACTATCGCTCAGAACAGCATGCTGTTTCTTCAGGATGAATTCGACCATCGCGCCGGCGGCTTCGAGGACGTGATGAAAGTGGCGCACCAGGCCGATGCTGCGGTGGAGCTGATGCGGTTTGCCCAGGTCGGCAACCTTCTGGAACCTGAAGACGTGCTGGGCGACACCTTCACGTTCGATGAAACGGAAACAACGGACAGCCCCCCGAAGAGCGGCGCGGTCGAAGAGACCGGCTCCGAAGATCCCGTCGAGGAGGAGTTCCATCGTTGTCTGAGTGAGTTGAGGCAGAAGGGCTGTTCCGGGGGCAGTTCGACTTTCTGTGGCAATTCGAAAGCGTTGCTGACGAGAATCAGTCGATCGAACTACAGCATGATCATCCTGGGGGAGCTGTTCAAGAAGAAGTCGGAGGCCAACCGGATAAGGTTGAGAGATGAATTGAAGAACTTTCTGAGTGACAATACAAATATCCCGATCCTGGATACCACAGAGCTTCTGCAGCGGTTTCGGTTCGGACCCAGGCAGTTGATCCGGCTGGTGCTGGCGCTGTTGGTTTCAGTTATACTGTTTGTGGCGCTCTTCACGCATCAGGAACAGGTTACGGCGTTTCTCGCCGGCGAGGAATACGGTCACCTTCGCTGGCTGGCGGTGGCTCTGGTGGTGGTCGTGTCGCCTCTGTTTGCCGTTTCTTTTGGTACGTTCACCAGAGAGCTGTTGAGGATGTTCAAACTGGAGTAGGAAATCAGGGGCAGATCATGGTCGAACTTAACACGGGGACTGGAAAGTAATGCCGGGTTTGGACGGATTTCTCGCACTGGAATGGTCCAATGCGCTGCAAGTTGTGGTGTTGGGCTTTATCGGCGGTGTCCTGAGCGGTTTCATCGGCAGCGGCGGGGCTTTCTTCATGACGCCGGGTATGATGAACCTGGGCGTGCCGGGGGTTATAGCGGTCGGCTCCAATATCACACACAAGTTCGGCAAGGCCCTGGTGGGCTCCAGGCGGCATGGGGAGATGGGGCATGTCGATAAGAAACTGGGGCTTTTCATGCTGATAACCGCGCTCATCGGCGTAAAGGTCGCGGTATGGCTCAATGAAAAGCTGTTCCAGATGGGCGCAGACGGTCACGGTGAAAGCACCGGCAGTGCCGCCGGTGACCTGTACATCAGCGCCGTTTTCGTGCTGATCCTGTCGATCGTCTCAGTCCTGATTTTGAGAGACGCGATGAGGACGCAGAAGAAAGGCGAAGGACCTTCCACCCGACTCGCCGAGTTCTTTTCGAAGGTGAAAATCCGCCCTATGGTGACGTTCAAGACGGCCGATGTCACCCTGTCGTTCTGGCTGGTGGCCCTCGCCGGTCTCTTCACCGGTTACCTGGCCGGGACAATCGGCGTCGGCGGGTTCATAGGCGTGCCGGCCATGATCTATGTATTCGGTGTGCCCACCGCGGTGGCCGCCGGTACTGAATTGTACCTCGCCATGTTTATGGGAGCTTGGGGAGCGATCAACTACGCCATGGGCGGTTTTGTCGATCTCCGGCTGGTGCTGCTGCTTTATCTCGGGTCGCTCTCGGGAATATATATCGGCGCTTACGGCACCAAGGTTTGCAAGGAGCGGATGATCCGACTGGTAACGGCCGTTATTATTCTCCTCAGCGTACTGAGTCGGGCGGTCAACATTCCAGTGTACATGCACGACCTGGCCATGATAGACATATCCGCCGAGGCAAGCCGGCTGTCCAGTTCACTGTCCAAGATACTGCTCTTTGCCAGTGGAATTGCCGGTGTGCTGGTTATCCTCATCGCCGTATTCCGGGCTTACCTGCGGAGGCGAAAGATACAGGAGCTTCTATCGCGCCTGGGCAGTCGGGCGCCCTAGGCTTTGCGACGATATCGGTCGGTGATCGACTTTGGAACTTGCGGACACACGAAAGGGAGCGCGGCCCGAGGTCGCACTCCCTTTCTTTTGTAATGGCGTCCGATCCGGTTCTTTTACTTCAACAAGAGCATTTTCCTTGCCTCGGACCGGTCGGCCGTTGACAGGCGGTACAGATAGACGCCGCTGGCAACAAGGTTGCCGGAGTTATCGGTACCGTCCCAGATAACACTGGCCGGGCCCGCGTCCATCACGCCGTCGACCAGCGTCTTCACTCGCTGCCCCAGTGAATTGAAAACAACCAGTTCCACCTGGCCGCGTGCCGGCACACTGAACCAGATATCGGTGGTGGGGTTGAACGGGTTCGGATAGTTCTGCTCGAGAGCGAACGTCCCCGGCAGGCTGACCCCGCTGCCAAGATTGAGGGCCATCGAGATGTGATCCAGATTGGAACCGACTGCGGAGACTACCTCGTAGGTACCTTCCAGTTCGAGCACCTTACGGTCCCCTATCGGGATCGTCTCCGGTCCATCGAGATCGATCAATCCAATCATGACCTCACCATCGTGCTGCCCCACCAGCAGATCCATTTCACCGACCAGCGGTGAAGTGGCGACCGGGATGGTCTGGTTGCCTTTCAGCACCAGCTGGAGACCGCGGAGTTCCTCGGTGCTGGTCAGGGTCAGGACAGTCCGGCCGCTCTCGTGCGAAGTTGTCAGCGAGCCGGCCGACGCCGGGGCGCGCTTGCCTATCGTACAGTCGTCGCACGTCGGAAGCTCGGCCAGAGAAATGAACAGGTGATCGACCATGACGGAGATATCCGAGATGTCGATAATCCCGTCAGCGGCCGTGAGAGGCGCCACATCAGCTTCGCCCAGCGCCATCGGCTCCGTCAGAGTGAGGAATTCATAGTCGATCAGCGCCTGCAGGTCGGAGACGTCTACCACCTGTTCCCAGTCGCCGTCGATATTGCCGCGAACACCGCCGAAGCAGAAGTTACCGAAGGCATCCTCGTCCGGGTTGTCGGCGAAAGTCGCGATAGTCGGTACCCGGCCGTAGAACGTGTGCTGGGACGCGTCCCAACGCGAGACGACGGTGGTGTGCCGGACGAAATTACGATTCCAGTCGATGGGGTTGATCGTGATGATCCGATCCTCTGTCGCCGGTGTAACGGTGAAGTTGAGGCGTACTATGGGAGTCCAGCTCAGCATGGTGTCGAGGCAGCTTACGCCTGACATGGTGAACAGGTTTAACATGGCCAGCGACAACCGGTTTGATTCGGCGTCATGTATCTCGAATTCGTCGAGATCGGCCTGCACCAGCCACTCGGCACCCGCATATTGGATATCATCGTCTCCCAGGCCGTATTCGAAGGCCATGCTCATGGTATGGAACTCCGTGAGGGCATGGAGCAGTACATCGACGGTGCACGACTCGGCACCGGCAGGCACGAGCAAGTCACCGAACTTCAGCGTGTCATCCGACTGCGGGTAATCCCATCCCGATTCGGTGTTGCAGGCAACGGGGCATCCGATGTCAATGAACAACCAGCCGACCTGCCACATGAAATCATTACTGGTTACGCCCTCGTAACCATCGATACCGGCAGCTCGAGCGGCCTGTTCCGAGTTGAGGTTCTCGGACAAATACATGCCATCAATAAGCACGACCAGGTCCAATATGTCGGTTCCGCCGCTGCCGTTGATGTCAAGGCACGGTGGCTGTGCCGACGTACCGCCCGAGAGCAGAACACCCAGAACCAACATCACACACAGGGAGAGGTTCACTTTCTTCTTGTGCATCCTCCAAACTCCTTTTTATCGCTTCACAGAAACACAGCCTCTGTTTTATATCTGCAAATCAGCATTTGCGTGCTCATTTTCCTTCACCTGGCGCATCTTCTCAGTCATAGCACGTGGGCAGCGGCTGCAGGCTGATGAACAGGTGATCGATCAGCGTCTGAAGGTCGGTTATATCAAGAGCCCCGTCGGGGTGAGGCTGTGGCGCCACATCGGCCTCACCGACCGCGATCGGCGCAGCGCCGCTCAGGAACAGGTGATCGACCAGAACACTGACATCCACAATATCCACGTTTTCAGTCGGATCCATGTCGACATTGCCGCGGTTCACGCCCACGCACAGATGGCCATAGCTGTCTATGTCCGGGCCGCCGGCAATGGTCACAATTTCCGGCTGCCAGCCCTGGATGTGACTGCGGGCGGCGTCCAATTTCGAGACTACATTGGTATATGCTATATCTCCCGGACCATACGTAGTCGGGACGAATTGTATTCTTCGGGCGGTGTCTGCCGGCGTTACAGAGAAGGTCAGACGGGCCAGGGAATAGGCGCGTGGGGTCGTCTCATGGATGGACAGGTTGATCTCGGCCAGGGCGAACCGCTGCTCCAGGCTGTCCTCGACGAAGAACGGTCCCAGGCTCGGCGAGCTCAGAAGTCCGACGTTCGTCAGCCGGACGGTCTCCCCCGGGATATCATAATCAAGCGCGACAGCCACTCCATAGCTGGGCTCCGTCAGCAGCGCCGATACCAGTACCGTCCACTCCTCGACATGGGCGGGCACCTCCGTCGTAGATATGAAGATAGTGTCGGCGGCGGGAGGGAAGGATTGGTCGAATACCGGGTTGCAGTAGCAAAGAGAGAGAGACGCGAACTGCGAGACGGCAAGCGCCGCGAGATCGTTGTTGGTGATATAGGCATGGCCGTCGAGACCGACCAGCGTATGTGGAAGTTCGTCACCCGGTGATATGTACATAGCGTCGATCATCTTGACCAGGTCCGTGATGGACACGTCCGAGCTTCCGTCGGCATCTCCACAGGCGGCGGTCATGTTCAACACCGCGCCGTAAGGATTGATGAATCCGGCGCCTAGCAGACCGGTGTAACCGATGTTTACCTGATCGACATTTATGGCCGAGCCCTCCAGCATATCCACCAACCGTTCCCAGGTCATGGACGGGTCGACCGATCGCATCATGGCGATTTCGGCGGTGGCAAAGGGGGCCGCGAAGCTGGTGCCACTCCACCAGGCATAACCGTCCCCGAGAAAAGGCGCGTAGATATCCGTTCCCGGGGCTACCAGCGTGATGTGCTGTCCATAGTCCGAATAATCCGCAAGCTCCAGAGTGGTGTCAATAGCGGCAACCGACACAGTGTTGACGTCACTTCCGGGGTAATGACCGACATCGCTGTATTCATTGCCGGCCGCACAGACCACCACTACGTTCTGTTGGCGTGCATATTCGCAGACCCTGGCGATAGCCTGGTGCACTTCATAGGTGCTCAAGCTGACGTTGATCACGTCACAGCCGTCGGTAAGGGCCTGAAGGATCGCCTCGGCCACCACGAAACCGTCGGCCTCACCCTCGGTATCACAGACGCGGTAGGACCTGATCTCGGCGTCCGGCACCACGAGGTGGATGACGCCGGCAACAAACGTCCCATGGCCGCTGTTGACACCGCCGGGGGCTTCGTCAGCATCCGCGTCGTTATCGACATAGTCCCAGCCGCTGACCACCCGGCCGTTAAACGCCTGATGTTGCAGGTTGACCCCGCCGTCGATAACTCCGATCACCTGATCCACCCCGGTAGAGATCGTATGCGCGGCATCAAGGTAGAGCAGATCAGAGGCCGGCTGGTCGAGATATTTCTCCTCGGCAGCCCGCTCATCGGGAAAGGGCAGGCTGCTCTGCACGCCACGCATGGGATCGACAAGGTAATTGGGGTGCGAAAAGACAACGAACGGCAGATCGGCAATCGTCTGACACAAAGCAGGCAGATCGGCGCCGGGAGCATCGAGCAGGTAAAGATCGTGCAGGGGCAGGTAATGCCGAACTGTGGTGCCGAACTGGTTATTGATTGTATCTATATCGTAGCCGGGCGCCAGCTCGACCACAATTTCCCCCTGCAAAAAACGGGTTTCTTCGGCCGTCGAAGTGACCGCTGCCGTCAACAGCAACGCCAGCGTCAGAGGAATGAACTTACAAAATTTCCAGGTACTCACAGCAGATACCTCCCTAACCGGCCCCGTAAACGGCAAAAGCCGCCCAATGGTAGGCCGATGGATATTGTTCGCGGACAGTCAACGCGGCCGAGCGATAGGACTGGCCGATCGACTTGCCCGAAAAATAGCTTCTATAAAATTCCCGCATCCAGGTTGATGTGGTGCGGTCCGATACAGCCCAGAGTCCGGCCAGCACCGAGCGCGCTCCCATTTCGAGCAGGGCGCTCACCAGCCCGGACATTTCCTCGCCGGGGAGATAAACCTGCTGGCCGGTTCGGCAGGCGGCCAGCGTAACCAGACTGACACGACTTTTCTTCAGCCTGAAATCAGCGGCGTAAAGCGGACCGTCGTCCAGCAGCAGCGCCGAGTAAAACGGATTGTCGCTTCGCAGTACGGCATGACCGGTATAATGCCACAGCCGGGCCGAGGGACCGTCCGGCCAGTCCTCGCGCCGACAGGGATTGTGCACGGACACCTGGTGGTCGGCCACGTCGTTAAAGAGCTTCAGTTCATCTTCGACACCGGTCAGGTCACTGGAGCGCCCTACCAGCAGCTCGACTTTTCGAGAGTGTACCCGGACACCGGCGGCTCTCTGATAGTGGCGAAGGCTCGGAGCGATGATCAGGTGGTGCCGCTCACACAGAGCCTCGTCGCCCGTCATAATAGCCGACCAGGGGAGATTGGTGAGCCTGCTGTCGGGCAAAATCAATATGCGTCGGTGATCCGAGGACAATTCCAGGGGCGTCCACAGCCATTCGCCCAACTGCGTAAAGAGATCGGTTTCGTCGCGGCCGGTGCCGGCGTCGTGACCGCTTTTTTCATTCATGGCGCGGCTCATTATCAGCTGCCAGCACCCCGCCATCTGGGACAGGCTGCGCATCCCGTTGACGAACGTCCGACTGCGAGTGGCGCCTGCTTCATGCACCAGCGCGATGAGATCGTCGCCGTCGTGGGTCAACTGTACGATAGGCAACCGTTGTGACAACGTCTCGAATTCCCGCTGTAATTGGGCCGTTCGGCCTGCAATGTCGGAGGAAGCGGCGTCGAGGTTCGACAGGGCCAGGCGAATGCGGTTCTCCAGTTGACGGAAAGGGGTTCCCGTGCAGCCGAGCGATCGCCGCCCCAGTTCGCCGGACAGCTTGGTCGAAATGGCCGTGACTCTCCGCGCCAGCTCGGCCAGGCTGTTGAGCGCCTCGTTTCTCAAGGCGGGATACTGCTCATCCTGCGAGGAGAGAGTCCACAGCCCTGCGCACTGCATTCTTTCCGACCAGGCGGCCGAGCGGGACGGATGACGGTCAAGATCGGCGCGAATCAGTCGGCGGTAAGGGTCGGTGCGTTGTCTCAGGAAGTTGGTCCGCAGGTCGACCGGCGGCAACTGCGCCCGCACCGAGTCGAGAGCTTCGACAGCCTGCGACCAGTATTTGCGGGCTCTGGTTTTGTCACCCCGGCGGGCGGCCCGATCACCGAGCAACGTCTTGTGCTGGGCAAACAGATGCGGTACCGAGCGGACGGCGCGATTGTATCTGAGGCGATGCCAGGCCCGGGTCTGGTCGGGTTTGAGGGTGACCAACTGCAGGTCACAGACCGCCTCCAGGAGAGGCAGCCGGACCCGGGCGAACTTTTGTCTGACGGCGTTCAACTCTCTCAGGCTGTGATTTCCGTTCTGCAATGCATTAACGGTGAGTTGAACGGCCGCCAGAAACGGCTGATTTTTCTCCCGGGCGAATCCCTCGGCGGCTCTGGCCAGGGCCCGGCCGGCCCCCCGTCGGTCACCTACGGCCAGCAAGGCCTTGCCGATGAAAAACGAGGCTTTGGCCGCCTCATAACGGGTGGCCAGCTTGCGGGCGTGACCGTAAGCCTCCCGAGCGGCGTCACGAGCCTCGTAGTACAGATTCAAACCCAGGAACGCTTCGGCTCGGTCGAGACTACAAAGCATGATTCCGCGAACATGCGAAAGCGAACGATAACCCTGCTCGCAATCGGCAAGCCGTCGCAGCGCCTCGTGGTAGTTTCCTTCGAGCATATGCAACCAGGCCTGGCCGTATTGACATTCCAGAGCGTAAAGGTCGTATTTGTGCTTGAGGAACAACTCACCGGCGGTCTGATATCGTTCCGCCGCCGATCCGAACTGCATCAGTTGAACGAGCGTATTGGCTTCGTTGTAATAGCACAGGGCCAGGCCTAGCGTATCCGATACGGAAGTAAAGTGACGGCCGGCTTTCTGATATATCCGCCGGGCCTCGCGATGACGGTCCTGACGGTGCAGGACATTGGCCCAGTTGACCTGCGTCTCGGCTATTTCACCCTTCAATCCGAGCTTCTTGAAACCGGTAATCGCCCGGTGCATCCGGCGTCGCGATTCACCCGTGCGCCCGAGGTACATGTATATGTCTATGAGGGTCCGGTCGATTCGAGCTCGCCACAGCAGGTCATGTCGGCAGAGTTTCCGAGCCTCCAGGAAAGCCTCGGCCGATTTTACAAAATTGCTGTCCAGCCGATAAGCCCAGCCCAGGGTCCGTAAGGCCGTGGAGACGAAAGGTTGGTTGTGCTTGCGGGTCCTGGCGACAAAGGAGCGGGCCAGGGATATTGCCTTTCGGGGCGAGCGCTGACATTCGCGGCGGATGTACGAATTGCAGGCAGACGACACCGCGTCGGTTTTACCGGCGGCAATCCTACCGGTCCGCAGATATGTCCTGACATCGGCTCGCATTTTGTTCAGTTTCCCGGCCAGGTTATGGCGTTGAAGGCTATCTCCTCAGACGTGGAAAGAAGTCGGACGGTCCGGGGAGGTCGTTCGGATGACCAATAAAAGCAGTTCCTGAACTCCGGCGTCAGCACTTTACGGCCGACCTTGAGGGCGAAGCCGCCGGAAGGTTCCCCGTCAATGTACACCCGGGCCGAGAATTTCCATTCGGCCAACTCCCGCTCGGCCACGATTTCCAGTTCGATGTGACCCGCTTTCAAACGAAGACGGCGTTCGAGACCTCGGGCCGCATCGCGGACCTGTACCGGTGAAAGTCCGGACCAGGAGTCGGAGGCAATCTTGCCGGCGATGGAAGTCCTTCGTCTTCGATCGGACTTAAGGACGGGGATTGTTTCCAATTTGCCCAGGTGCGGCTCCGAAGGAGTCTCGGGCACAATAGGTGTTCCGGTGGGATGCAGAAACTTGAGCAGCTGCCACTCGGCCCGGCAGGCGGGACAGTTTTTGAGGTGATTCTCGATCGATGATCGGTTGCCGGCGAGGGCCTCGTACAACTTCGATCGGTCGGGGTGTTTGTCTTTGGTCGCCATAGTCTACTAACCCGTTTTTGTATATCGTGTTAGCCCGTACGGGCGGGGTCCGCCCCGGACGGGGTGAGGTAGGCTGAAATGCAGCCTTTGTTTCTAGGTGGCGGTTCGTTTGTGATTCGTACAGTCAGATGCCGAAATCTTCAAGGATGCGACGAAGTCGCTTCAGGCAGCGAGCCCGAATTGGCCCCAGGCTGTTGGGGCTGAGTCCGAGCTTCTTTGCGATCTGATCGTAGGAACCGGGCGAATCCTGCAGAAAGAGAGCTTCGACAAGCATTCGGCAGCGTTCATCAAGCCGGGTCAGGGCAAGTCGAAGGCAGGCCTGCCGTTCCAGAGCCAGGAGGTCATCGTCGGGCAGAGATGGGGTTTCCATACTACTCCCTGACGGCAGGTTAAGGTCGCGCTGGCGGTCGCGAAGCAGACGCTGGGCCTTGCGCGAAGCCACCCTGATCAGCCAGGCCGGCAGGGCCACCGGGTCCTCGATCTCGTTGCGGGCGACGTAAAGAGCCAGCCAGGTCTGCTGAGATATCTCCTCGGAATCGGAGTAGCCCAACCCCCAGCGCCGTGCGGTAGAAAAGACGACCGGGGCGAGCAGGCGAACCAGAACGGCCCAGGCTTCGGAAGATCCTGACCTGACTCCCGCCCAGATGGATTCTATGCTCTCGTTCATTGTCGCTATCTTGGGAACGCTTCAGAGTGTGAGGATTAACAGAGGTTCCCTTTCACGCTTCCTCTGTATTATGATCGGCAGACCTGTCGGCACCGATGTTGTCGTGAGCACTACTATAGACAATATAATCCAGATTCCTGTCTCATACAATCTACTTATTCGTATGCCGGCGGCTGAGGTTTCACGGTAATGTCACTCTCGAAAGAGGACTTCATTATCTATAAGCTCGGCCGGGCCGGGGCCTCAATCCCTCAGGCAGGGTCTTCCAAAGGAAGGGGCCCGCAAGGTTGATTTCCGGCCAATGTATCTTGACCCCGGTTCCCGCCGGAATTATCTTATATCTATAAATGTATCCATGAATATACGATTGGGACCGTTCCGGTCCGATCGGGGTTCACGAGGTGAAATCAGTAGTTATCGTGAAGACTCGATCCAGCCGGCAAGTTCGAGGAGCCAGCCATGTCACGAATTGCTATACTTTACTGCAAGCGCATCCAGGACCACTCCTGCATCGCCTGTGCCAAATGCTACAAGGCGATTGCCGAGAAGAACGGGGCATTCGCACAGCACGACGAGATCGAGCTGGTCGCCATGACCGATTGCGGCGACTGCCCGGGTCTGGTATTCCCGAGAGTTAAATTGCTGACCGAGGTTACCGGTAATCTTGACCGTTCGATCGATGCTATCCATCTCGGCACCTGCATGCGGCTGGCTATGGAAACGGCCCAATGCCCGATCGATTTCGACGAACTCAAGCTGAACCTGGAAAACAGGTTTGGTATTAAAGTGATCCTGGGGACACATACGTATTAGCGCGGGATGATGCTGTCCGGCGTCACTGTATAAGACCCGGCAGGATTAATCGCGAAGCCTGGACGGAAACAGCTGCCGTGTTGCCCGGAAGAACTGCCTTGTCTGTTTAGAGAAAACATCGTGGTTTATTCCCCGGATTTGTTGCAAGTGGCAGCACTGCCCCGGCCTCCGTCCAAACCTCCCGGTATCCAGGGAGGTTTTCCTTTCGCACTTATCAATCATCTGGTAAATTATCCACAAAAGATCGACGGCATGACGCTCTTCGCGCCCGGTGGCGGGGCGCTTTGATTGCGGTCTCACTCGGACGGGGAAACAGTCTGACGGAGGGATGAATATGTTACTTCAAGGAAAAACGGCGATTGTCACCGGCTCCAGTCGAGGTATCGGGGCGGCCACGGTCAAACTCCTGGCCGCGCACGGCGCTGGAGTGGCGGTCAATTACTGCGGAAACAAGGAGAAGGGAGAGGAAGTCCTGGGGGATATTCAGAAAGCGGGAGGTAAGGCGATACTGGTTCAGGCCGATGTCACCGACCGGGAACAGGTTGACCGCATGGTGGCGAGGGTCGAGTCGGAGTTGGGACCGGTTGATATCCTGGTCAACAACGCCAACATGAGTTTCCCGGTCAAGCCGTTCGTCGAATTCGCATGGGAGGATTTCGAGCGGAAAATTCTGAATGAGATGAAAGCCAGCTTCTATTGCTGTCAGGCGGTGGTGCCGGGCATGGTCAGGCGAAAAAACGGCTGTATCGTAAACGTCAGCAGCGGGCTTTCGCGCGTGCCGGGACCGGGGTTCATAGCCCACTGCTCGGCCAAATCGGCCCTGGACGCCTTCTCCAAATCTCTAGCGTTGGAGCTTGGCCCCAACGGCATCCGGGTCAACGTCGTGGCGCCCGGTTTGACCCTCACCGATGCCACCGCTCATCAGCCTAAAGAGATGCACCAGGCGGTGGCTGCCCACACGCCGTTGAGAAGGCTGGGTCTGCCGGAAGATATCGCCGGGGCGGTGCTGTTCTATTGTACCGACTGGGCGAAGTTCATATCCGGCACCTATCTGCCGGCCAGCGGCGGTACACAGATGACCTGAGGTGATTGCGGCTAAAGGGTGCGGTGTTAAAATCACGCTGGTCTCACAGCTGAAGGACTGCCCCAACGGGCACAAGGCGGGTGATGAGTTCATCATCGGTCGCCGGACTGCCGGGCGCGAATAGTGTTGACCGGGGACGGAGGTCGGGCTAAGTTGTTCGGAGAGAGTCGATCGGCTGAAGGAATCCCCCGGGGTGCAACCCGGCAGGGAACAGGAGGCACCGCCGATCTGTTGAAGACATCGCAGATCCGAATGCTAATGAAACATGAGAAACTTCCGTATGTTACACGCAGGTTTGTTAACGATCAACCCGAGCCGACAACCAGATACCCTGAGACTGCCTTGAAAAAAATACTTCTGTGCCTTTTCCCGATTCTAACTCCCGCACTGATGATTCTCCAGGGGTGTACCGGTGGCTCGGGGGAAAGCCGCAACGGCCGTAACCAGCTTGTTCCGGCGGTCGAGGCGGTGCAGGCCCGGTACGGTTCGCTCCCGTTAGTCGAGCGGCTCAGCGGCGTGGTCAAAGCCCGCAACCAGGTAGAAATCTACCCTGAAATCAGCGCTGTGATTGAGCAGGTCCACGGTCAGAACGGTGACGATGTCGCGAAGGGGCAGCCGCTGGTGAGCCTTCGCGACCGAGAGTTCCGGGAGCGGCTAAACCAGGCCCGGGCGGCGTTTCAGATTGCCGAAGCCCAGGCTCGCCAGGCCGAGGCCCGGCTGATCGAAAGCCGAAACGAACTGGCCCGTTCCCGCGCCCTGGCCGAGAAAGGGCTTACCAGCGACGCCGAATTGGAGTCTGTCGAAACAAGGGCGCTTTCGGCCGAGGCCGATATGGAACTGGCCGCGGCCCGGGTTAACCAGGCCAGGGCTACAGTCGCTGAACGTGAGGAAGCCCTCACCCAGACGGTTATCAGGGCAGCGGTATCGGGCACCATCGGGAACCGGAACGCCGAGGTTGGTATGATGGTCGGACCGGGGACGCGTCTTTTTACGCTGGGTCAGTTGGATACGGTGCGAGTCGAGGTAGTCCTGACCGATCGCATGCTTGACTATATCGAGACCGGCCAGCGAGCCGGTATCCAGGCCCCGAATCTTCCGTCGGGAGAACTGACCGCTTCGCTTTCACGAATTTCGCCCTTTCTTCACCCGGTCACTCACAGCACCGATGCCGAGATCGACCTGGCCAACACCGAACACACGCTGAAGTCGGGCATGTTCGTCCCGGTGGATATCTATTACGGTGAGAGCGAAGAAGCCACGTTGATCCCGCTGAGCGCCCTCTACGACAATCCTCTCAGCGGCGCCACCGGTGTCTACGTCGCCTCGGATACGGCGAACCCGGTAGTGGTCGAACCGGGTGCGACCGGTGAGCAGGCCGTCCTGACCGAGCCGGTACCGTTTGAATTCGTCCCGGTCGAAGTAGTGGCCAAAGGGCGCATGAGCGCCGGGGTGCGGGGTATAGAGGCGGGCAGCTGGATAGTGACGATCGGTCAGGACCTGTTTGGCGGGGAATCCGGCGAAGCCCGGGTGCGGCCGGTCAATTGGGCCTGGGTCGAGCATCTTCAGAATCTGCAACGCGAAAACCTCCTGGAAGAAATCGTGCGGAGACAGCAACCGGTCGGCAGTGACACGGCCGTGCCCGGCACCTGATCCACCGCAGCAAGCGCTGAAACCATGAACATCACCAGGGTAGCCGTCAACCGCCCCATCGCCACCACGATGGTATTCCTCATCACGATAGTGGTGGGAGTAATGGGTTTTCGTTTTCTGCCTGTCGACCTGCTGCCACCGATCGAATATCCCCGCCTTTCCATTTCGACAAGCTATCCCAACGTCGGTCCCGAAGAGATCGAAACGCTCATAACCGACCGGGTCGAAAACGCCATCGCCAGCGTGCCCAATATCGAGGAAGTCAGATCGGTATCTTCGGAAGGTCGCAGCCGCGTCACACTCGAGTTTACCCAGGGGACGGACATCGATGCGGCCGCCAACGATGTTCGGGCAGCGCTTGACCGTATCCGCGATGACTTCCCGCCCGAAGTAGAACCGCCCCGCCTGTGGAAGTTCGACCCGGACAATTTCCCGGTGATCATACTGGGCGCTCAATCCAATCGGAATATGGAGGAGCTGACGCGGATTCTGGAGAGGGAGCTGTCGCAGCGGTTCGAACAGATTCCGGGGGTCGGTTCGGTCGACGTCTGGGGAGGTATATACCGCGAGATCCAGGTTCGTCTGAAGCGTGACCGCCTCGCCTCCAGCGGCCTGTCGGCGGCCGATGTCCAGCGGGCCATTCTGGGTGAAAACGTGACCCTCCCCGGCGGCGATATGCGCGAGGGCATCAGCGATATGTATGTGCGTACCCGGGGAGAATTCCAGACACTGCAGCAGATCGCCGCCACGATCATCACTATGATCGACGGCAGGCCGATCCGGGTGGGGGATGTCGCCGAAGTTATCGACGGTTATGAAGACGTAAATCGGCTGGTGCAGGTCGACGGTCGTCCGATGATTCGCCTGGGTGTACGCAAGCAGTCGGGTGCCAACACGGTCGCCGTGGCCGAGGGGGCCCGGGCGGTGATGGAGCAGATCAACCGCGAACGCGACGATATCGATTTGCTGGTCATAATCGACCAGAGTGATTTCATCCAGGACTCGATCGACAACGTCAAACAGGCGACCGTGTTCGGCGGGCTCCTGGCGATCTTCGTGCTGTATCTCTTTCTCCGCAACGGCTCGACCACGTTCATTATCGCCCTGTCCATTCCCATTTCGATTATTGCCACCTTCGGCGTGCTGTTCTTCAAAGGCATATCGCTTAACATGATGAGTTTCGGTGGAATGGCGCTGGGGATAGGACTGATAGTCGATAACTCCATTGTAGTCCTGGAAAATATCGTCCGGATCAGAGAACAGGGAAAGTCATTACGGGACAGTTCGCTGATCGGGACGAGTCAGGTTACCGGTGCGATCATAGCCTCGACCCTGACGACCTCGGTGATATTTCTGCCCGTCGTATTCATGCAGACTATCTCGGGGATGCTTTTCAAAGAACTGGCCCTGGTGGTCGTTTTCGCCCTGCTCTGTTCCCTGTTTGTGGCATTGACCCTGGTCCCGATGTTGGGCAGCCGATATCTGACTGTCAACGGGGACGGGGACAACGGGAACCCAAAACGCACGCGAGTGGCCCGGTGGACAGAGAAACTTGAATCGATCTACGGTCACATAATCGAGCGTGCACTGGGACGTCGAAAGCTCGTATTCTCCATAGCTGGGGGACTGCTGATAATCACCCTGTTCCTGTGGAGTCTGCTGCCGGTGGAATTAGCCCCTCAGACCGACGCCAACGAGATCGATGTTGATCTCGAGATGGCTCAGGGGACGAATATCGCAGTCGTAAACAAGTACTTGCACGAACTGGATGAAATCGTACGGGAAATCCTGCCGATGGACCAGGTGCGTCACATCTCGGTCGAGATTCGACCGGGTGATGCTGAAGTCGAGATCACCCTGCACGACAGCGGCGTCCGCACGGTCAACAGTTTCGAACTGGCCGATCATATCCGCGAGAGTGTGGCCGGCAAAATCCCGGGGGCCAGCGTTAGGGTCAGCGCTCAGTCCGGTTTGTGGATGTTACGGCGGCTGTTCGGTTCCGGGGGGGCCGAGGCGATCCAGATTGAACTTCGCGGCTATGACCTTCCTCTGGCCGACCGACTGGCCCAGGACATCCGGGAGATTATAGAACGGGTGCCGGAGATCGCCGATGTGCGCATCAGCCGCCGCGAGGGACGCCCCGAACAGAACCTTATAGTCGATCGGGAGAAGATCGCCGATCTGGGTCTGACCGTGAGCCAGGTGGCGCAAGTGATCCAGACCAACGTCGGGGGCAGCCGGGCGGGAGTATTCCGCGAGGGCGGGGAGGAGTTTCCGATCACAGTTCGCCTTCAGCCGCAGGACCGCCTGAGCACCTACGATTTGAGCAACGTATCGGTACGCACCGCCGCCGGTGAAACGCTGCCGGTGTCGGCCGTGGTGTCTTCGGAGCGACGGCGAAGCCCGACGGAGATCGAGCGTGTTGATGGACAACGGGTGACTTACGTGACGGCCAACCTCGCCGGTGGGGCGGCGCTGGGGGATGTCGTGGCGAAGTTGGAGGATGAGCTGTATAACTTTCCGTTACCCACCGGCTTCTCCCTGATTTTCAGCGGCGAATACGAAGAACAGCAGAAAGCGCGCACCGATTTCTTCCTCTCAGTGCTCATGGCCCTGGTCTTGATCTACATGGTCATGGCAGCGCAGTTCGAACGCTTCCTCGATCCGCTGATTGTCATGGTGGCGGTACCGATGGCCGTTATCGGCGTGGTGCCGACCCTGCTGCTGACCGGGACCTCGCTGAACATGCAGAGCCTGATGGGGATTATCATGTTGATCGGCATAGTCGTCAACAACGCTATCGTGCTGGTTGACTACATCAACCTGATGCGTCGGGAGAAGGGGCTCGAAATCAGGCAGGCCGTGATTGAATCCGGCCGGCTGCGGCTTCGGCCGATTCTCATGACCTCCGGCACGACCGTGCTGGGCATGGCACCGCTCGCGCTGGGGGCCGGCACCGGCGGCGAAATCCAGGCTGCCCTGGCCCGCTCGGTAATCGGCGGGCTGCTGGTATCGACCATGATCACACTGATCCTGATCCCGGTCGCCTACGTCAGTTTCTATCGCTTGATAGAGAAGATTAAGGCCAGATAAGCTATTTAGCCCGAATCACCGCGCAAGAATATAGGGACTATTTGAGCTTGTGTTATGGGGTCGATGGGATGATACCGAGAGTCATCGTCGTCGCCGGTGTGAGCGCAGGTACATCCCTTCACTCGTCGACCGAACCTCCAGAGCCGCTCTGATCCTTGACGCAGCGGACAGCAAAACCGAACTTTTTCTGGTTCAGGACACGGCCGATGGAATTGTCGAAGAAACCGATGTGACGAATCCAGGCTTTCTCTCCCTCGCCGTCACGGCTCCACCACGATGTGTATCCATCGTGATTGAATTCACCTAAGGCAAAGAAGCCGGTGACGACTGCCGAAAAGCCGGACTCATTCGTCACAGCTATCGAGACCCCTTCGTACTCTTTGGGCCAGTTGCCTTTCAGTTTGATCTTTCCCGCCAGCAGACTATCCTTGTCTATTCGGAATCCCACCTGGTCGGCCTGTTCGGCGGTTAGCCCCAGCGCTATCTCAAGCTGCTTCCATTCCTTGTCCGAGGGAACATGCCAGCCCGGGGGGGCGACTCTCAAAGCTGTTGCCCAATCGTAGAGACGGCCCCTGGTGTTGCAGTTCTCGTCCCTATTCTCCCAGCACCACGAGCCGCTGTCGGCTTCTAATCGCAGGTTCTCCGCCATCCAGGTCTGATCGCCTATTCTGACCCATTCGTAGACGTTGCCATCACGCGGATCGGTGAAAGTACCTGTACCATCTTCTTCAGAGTGGCAGGGGGAAAAAGCCGCC
>Ga0272444_10000642_pt1 | contig 36352 bp, 25 predicted proteins | sample SSMForm13_FD_201033 | JGI IMG/M metagenome (GOLD analysis project Ga0272444, IMG submission 201033) | Marine sediment archaeal communities from Little Sippewissett salt marsh, Falmouth, MA, United States - SSM-Form-13 | ecosystem: Environmental > Aquatic > Marine > Wetlands > Sediment ...
AGATGGCTCAAGCCGACGACCTTCGGATCGCCGCTTGTTTCCCTCGTGCGATCAAGTGGTTATTCCATGCAGCCGGAGCGGAGCTTACCGACGGCGCCTGGCGGGTGGCAAACATGAGAATGCAGTCCGCCCAAGAGGTGGCAAACGTCATGCTGGACGGCATTGGCCTGGGCAGAACTGCGGCCAGGCCGGACTACGATTCGCTGGCGCCGGTCGAAGGCGAGTGGGTTCCGTGGTTCCCCGTGATCGACTACTCTCGCTGCCAGGATTGCAGGAAGTGTCTCGAGTTCTGCCTGTTCGGAGTATATGGCATGGATGAAGGCCGGGTTGTCGTCCGCGAGCCCGCCAAGTGCAAGACCAACTGCCCCGCCTGCGCCAGGCTATGCCCCAATGGCGCCATAATGTTCCCAAAATACCCACAGAGGCCAATCAATGGCGACCGCGTCAGGCCCGAAGACCTGAACCGCAACAACATGAAAATTGATCTGGGCAAGCTGGTGGATGGCGATGTCGTCGCCAAGCTCCGCGCTCGTAGCGGAACCGACACGGGCCAAAGCTTATCGGAAATGGGCAGGACACTCGGAATCCCCAATAGTGTGCTCAAAAGCCTGACCGACAATGGCAAGTGTGGGGACACCGAGCGCGAATCACCTTGTGACTGCGGCTCAGATCAATCCGACCCCCCCTGCAAGTGCGACTGCGAGTGAAGTTGACCGTCACAGGGGCAACTGTAACCGCCGGGCCGAGACTCTGACATGCTGTGCAAGATTGCCAAACGCATTATCACCGACACGGGTCCTGCAGCAACCGGTCGGCTGGTATGGACCTTGGGTCTGAAGAGCCTGGCTGGGCTGCTGCGCCACAAGGCCAGAACAAGACGCGGAGAGAATTTTCCCCCGGTTCTGTTCATCTCGGTAACCAACAACTGCAATCTGAACTGCCAAGGCTGCTGGGTGTCATCCGACAACGGTGTGCAGTCCATGCCCGCGGACCAACTAGACCGCATCATCCGGCAGGCGAAGCGACGCGGAAATTGCTTCTTCGGGATACTGGGCGGCGAGCCGTTGATGTATGCCCCGCTGTGGGACGTTTTGTCCGAACATCGCGACTGTTACTTTCAGGTCTTTACAAACGGCACGCTTCTCAACGATCGGGTTGCGCGGCGCATGCGTGAATTGGGCAACGTGACACCACTGGTGAGCATCGAGGGACTTGCTGAGACAAGCGATACGCGCCGCGGCGGCGAGGAGGTATATGCGAGGTCCCTGGAAGCGCTGGATCACTGTCGCAGGCACCGCCTGCTCACCGGCGTGGCCACAAGCATCTGCAAGTCCAATGTCGCCGAACTTGCCACCGCCAGGTTCATCAAAGACATGATCCGCCGAGGGGTGCATTACCTTTGGTACTACATCTACAGGCCGGTCGGACCCAGACCCACTCCCGAACTTGCACTCAGTCAAAGCCAGATAACCTCTCTGCGCCGCTTCACCGTCGAGGCCAGAAGCTGGGCGCCCATCCTGATCATCGACGCTTACTGGGATCACAAAGGCAGGGCAATCTGCCCAGCCGCGGCTTGTGCGAGCCATCACGTGAACCCATGGGGCGACGTGGAGCCCTGCCCTCCGATCCAAATCGCCGCCGACAGACTGAACGGCGATGGTCGAGATACCTATGACGTAATGGCAAAATCCAAGTTTCTGAAAGATTTCAGATCCCTTGCCTGCAGGACGACAGACGGCTGCATACTGATGGAAAGACCCGACCTTCTCAGGCAGTTTGCCATGGAAAGCGGAGCCAGGGATTCCAGCGGTCGAGGAACTGCCTTGGCGGAACTGGCCTCGACGTGCGCAAGACCAAGTCACTGCATGGACGGCGAGGAAATACCTGAGACACACTGGTTCTATAGACTGGCCAAGAGGTGCTGGTTCTTCGGGTTGGGCGCATATGGTTAACCGGTGAGGCTTTCCGATGCCAGATTCCAAGAAAGACAATTTGCCCGTCCAGAAGGGCATCCCTTCCGAGAAGCGTACCCGCGACCGCATCCGTGCCTGCGCCCAGGCCCAGGCGGACAAGTGCCCCGTTACGCCACCGGTGGGCCTTGCGCATCTGCGGAAGCTTGCAGGTTCTGTGCTTTGCGAAGCCGGACTGTCCGACGACTACCTCAACTACGCCACGGTGCTGGTCTCCAACGCACTCTGGCAGGACCGACTAGCCGGCATCCCTTACAATCGGAGACTCCTTCTGCTTCCGCAGTGCCTCCGTGATGCCGACAACTGCCCCGCCGTCGTGGACGAGTTTGGCATGATATGCCGCCATTGCGGGCGATGCGTCATACATGAACTAGTCGCCAAAGCCGAACAGCTCGGATACGCCACACTCATCGCCGAGGGAACTGCCGCAGTTACCCTACTTATCAAGACCAACAAGATAGACGCCGTTGTCGGAGCCAGTTGCTTGTCGGTACTGGAGCAGATATTCCCATACATGGAGGCGGCCGCCTGTCCCGGCATCGCGATTCCTCTTCTGCGCGACGGCTGCCGCAATACCGCGATCGACCTCGACTGGCTCAGCGAAGCCATAGAACTTGCAGGAGATGCGTCTCCGGTCAGGATGGACATTGACTCACTCAAGTCCGAGGTCGCCCAGTGGTTCGACGGACAAGGGTTGGCTGATATCCTCGGCACAGCGATCACCAAGACTGAGCAAATTGCCCATGACTGGCTTTCCACTGCAGGCAAACGCTGGAGGCCGTTCCTTGCTGTCTGCACGTACAGATCCCTAAGCTCAGACTCAACAGAGACACTCGATCAGGCGTCCAGGCAGATTGCAGTAGCTGTGGAATGCTTCCACAAAGCGTCGCTGATACACGACGATATCGAGGACGAGGACTCCACCAGGTACGGGCGGCGGACGATGCACGAATCATACGGAGTGCCGGTTGCCCTGAACGCCGGCGACTTCCTGATCGGAGAGGGATACCGCCTGATCGCAGAGGCAAATGCCCCACCCGATGTCCGAGCTTCGATGCTGGTCGCCGCAGCCCAGGCACATAGACAGCTCTGCATGGGCCAAGGCGCGGAACTTATCTGGGCGCGCACACCCAAAAGGATCAGCGTCGAAGAAACGCTTCGTATCTACGAATTGAAGACGTCCCCCGCGTTCGAAGTCTCGCTGCAACTCGGGGCGATCCTTGCCGGCTGTAACCGCGAGCTGTCCGAGCCCATGAGAGAATACAGCCGTGCCCTCGGAGTCGCCTACCAACTGAGAGACGATCTGGAGGACCTTGCTGCGGGAACTCTCAGACCAGACAGACCGTCGGCCTTGCTGGCTCTGGCCGGTGAAACGAGCGAGTTGACAACTGCGTTTGCGCAATTGGGTGACGGCGCTTCCAGTCGTCAGTTCTGCGATGCCCTACGTACCATGGATGTCGCCCGTGTTGCCCAAGACATGCTGGCTGAATACAAGCATCGGGCGATTGGGGCTCTCCAGTTAGTCCGTAACGGAGATCTTAAGGCCTTGCTGCGTAGGGCAATAGCGCGTATCTTCGGGGAGATCTGGTCCCAGGAGGAGGCGATTGAGCTTAGGTCGGGACATGCTTCGCGCAGCGAAGAGAGCAACTGACCATCTAGGGCGGCGGTCCCTGTTGGTCGGCCGCTTCGTGAGAAGTTGCGTTAACCCGGACGGCGGCTGGCGAGGTAGAGGCTACGATAGCGACCTATACTTCACGGTCTTTGCCCTGAGCTGCCTAAGGGCAATGGGCAGGCCCGTCCCCGCCAAGACATCCGTGTACCTGGAAGGCTTCGCCGACGGCAGCGATCTGGACCTAGTTCATCTCGCTTGTTTGGCAAGATGCTGGTCCCTGGTTCGCAAGCAACCCAAGCTTGGTGTCGCTGACTCGATCCGGACCCGAATCGAATCCTTCAGGTGCTCGGACGGAGGATACAACCAGTCACCTGAAGCGGAAACCGGAACTGCCTATGGGTGTTTCCTGGCAATAGGCGCTTACCAGGACCTCGGCTCTGCTATGGCCAGCACCGGATCCATATCTCGTTGCCTTCATTCACTGCGCGCAACCGACGGTGGATACGGTAATCTGCCCGGAACACAGTCCAGTTCAGTTCCTGCCACGGCCGCTGCCGTAGTTGCGCTTGCCCAGCTTCGGCGCGGGGCGGACGCGTTGGCCGGAAACTGGTTGGCGGATCAATGCCTGCCTTCGGGCGGCTTCTGCGCAATCCCCCAGACCCCGCTGCCGGACATTCTCTCAACGGCGACGGCCTTGTTTGCACTGAGCCTTTCCGCCAAGGACATCTCGCCGATAGGGGATCGGTGTCTGGCCTTTGTGGAGGGCCTCTGGGATGCGCGCGGAGGATTTCGCGCAAACCATTTTGACGATCAGTTGGACTGTGAGCACACCTTCTACGGCCTGCTTGCGATGGGCCTCCTGACGCGTGACAGATGAGTCTTGACCGCCGACAGCTCACTGACACCTTCGAATGCGCCGCTCATACCCTTATGCGGCATGGCGGAAGTAACGGCTCCTGGACGGGCAAACTGTCTTCCAGCGCACTTGCTACAGCGACGGCAGTGGGCGCGCTGTCCCTGGCTGATGCAGATAGGCATCGAGGAATAATCGATGGAGGACTGGACTGGCTCGCCGCCAACGGCAACTCGGATGGCGGCTGGGGAGATACGCCCCTTTCACGAAGCAACCTCTCCACCACTCTGCTTGTCCGTGCTGCCGCAGGCATTGCGGACAGAACGGGCAAGCACACCGGCATCATAGACTCGGCGGACGACTGGCTTGCAGCCAAGTGCGGCAGCCTGGGGGCAGACTTGATCGCCACCAGCCTTCGAGCAAAGTATGCCGACGACCGGACTTTCTCGGTACCGATACTCTCGGCGTGCTGCTTGGCGGGACTTCTCGGGGCGGATCGAGACTCATGGCGTCGCGTTCCACAACTACCGTTCGAGCTTGCGGCGGCGCCACGATGGCTCCTTAAACGGCTTCGTTTGGGCGTGGTCAGTTACGCGCTTCCTGCCCTGATTGCCATCGGCAGGCTTAGGCACCACTTGTTGCCCAGTCGCAACCCTCTGGCCCGGCTGGTGAGAGATGCTCTGAGCCCGAACTTAATTCGCAAACTCACCCGGATTCAGCCGGAAGGCGGCGGATTCCTGGAAGCAGTTCCCCTCACGAGCTTCGTGACCATGAGCCTCTGCGCCCAAGGCCTGGGTGAGCACCCGGTCGTCCGCAGATCTGTAGGATTCCTCAAATCGCTGGTCAGGACGGACGGCAGTTGGCCTATAGACTCCAACCTGGCCACATGGGTGACAACACTCTCAGTCAACGCCCTTTTTGCATCCAGCGACGCTGACCGTTATCTGGCGACCGAAAGCCGTCACAGCCTGACCGAGTGGCTGCTGGTTCAGCAGTATATGAAGGTTCATCCTTACACCGGCGCTCCGGCAGGCGGATGGGCATGGACCAACCTGCCGGGCGGAGTGCCCGATGCCGACGACACCGCAGGGGCCTTGTTGGCGCTGCATGGACTGGCCCGCGACGATCCTCGGGTCCAACGCGCCGCCGCCAGAGGAATCCGCTGGCTCATCGGCCTGCAAAACAGCGACGGGGGGATGCCCACCTTTTGTCGAGGCTGGGGAGAGATGGAATTCGATCGCAGCAGCCCCGACCTGACCGCCCACGCTTTGCTCGCATGGTGCAGATGGCAAGGCAAACTCACCGGCAGGCTGCGCGCACGAGTCGGCAAGGCCATCTCCAAAGCTCTGCGGTTCCTTCGGGCCTCGCAGCGAGCAGATGGAGCATGGTTTCCGCTATGGTTCGGAAATGAGGAGGCGGAGCAACAGGGCAACCTCACATACGGCACGAGCAAGGTGCTTTGCGCATTGGCTGAAGACGACTATGCCGACCTTGCAGCCCCTGCCGCTGCATGGTTGCTTGCTGCCCAGGGCGCTGACGGAGGATGGGGCGCCGGCGCCAACTGCCCGCCTTCCATCGAGGAAACTGCCCTTGCAGTGGACGCACTGGCTGTGTGGTCCTCTCAACACGCGGCAAATGGACGCAACGGCCCAGACGACCGCACCGCGCAAGCGATCTGCCGCGGGGCAGACTGGCTGATTCGCCATACAGACAGCGGAAAGCGATTTGACCCTGCCCCCATCGGGCTGTACTTTGCCAAGCTGTGGTACTACGAGCAAATGTATCCGCTTGTTTTCACAGTATCTGCGCTCGGACGCGTGATGTCGGCCGGCTTCTGACAACCGCACGACCCCACTTCAGCGAGTAACATTGATCATGGGACAAAGCAGGCAACTTCCTGATGAGGGTGCTCTGGGCAAGCGCTGCCTGCCGGCGTTGCTGCTTCCCGGCGTTCTTGTTCTGGTCTCCGGACTGGCCCTGGTCGGGACGCAACTTCTGCTCAACCACTCCCGCCCGGACGACCTGACCGACCAGGCAGGAAGCGACAAACCAGCCGGGCAATCTGATGGTGGCTCTGGACCGCAGACTCACTCCACCGGAAACTGGTACATGTATCGCGGGGGGCAGAAACTCCAGGGGCTCGCGGAAGGACGCCTGCGGGAAAGACTTTCCCTTGTGTGGAGATACAAGACCGGCGGGCCGGTCAGCTCTTCTGCCGCAATCGTGTCAGCCAGAACATACATCGGGTCGGATGACGGAAAACTGTATGCGCTGGACCTTTCTTCGGGCGAGTTGATCTGGACGTTCCAGGCAGACGACTCGATACAGGCGTCTCCGCTCATACTGGACGGGAAGGTATTCTTCGGTTCAGCCGACCAGAACTTCTACTGCCTGGACGCTTCTTCCGGCAGGGAACTCTGGAAATGCAGCACAAACGGGCAGATACTCGGCTCGGCCAACTGGACCCGGGACCAAGCCGGCCGCCTGACAGTGCTCTTTGGCAGCTACGATAACCACCTCTACTGCCTCTCGGCCTCGCACGGCAAGCTGATCTGGGAATACCAGACCGAAAGCTACATCAACGCAGCGCCAGCAGTCGGGAACGGGAAGGTCGTGTTCGGTGGATGCGACGCCAAGCTGCACGTCTTGTCCGATACCGATGGCGCAAAGATCGCTGAATTTGACAGCGGGTCTTACATCGCCGGTTCGGCAGCATTGATTGGAAACATGGCGCTCGTCGGCAATTACGGTAACGGTCTCTTCTGCGTCGAGCTGGAAGAGGCCGAGGCTGTCTGGTCATACGAGGCGGAAGGCCTGGCTGTCTTTTCCACTCCGGCAGTGGGAGCTGGTCGCCTTGTCTTCGGCGCGAGGGATGCCCGCGTCCGCTGCCTCCGCTCTGACAGCGGAAAGCAGCTATGGGCTTTCCACGCCCAGGACAATGTTGACAGCTCCCCGGTCATCTGCGACGGCAAAACGATCTTCGGATCCGACAGCGGAAGGATCCATTTGCTGGACTTATCCGACGGCAAGGAGCTTTGGTCCTATCAGCTCGGTCAGCCCATATCGTCCTCGCCGGCCGTTGCTGATGGGATGGTGGTCTTCGGATGCCATGACGGGTATGTTTACGCTTTCGGCGGGGGCTGACCCCGCCGGCTCGCAGGGCGCAGAAATATGAGAATAGTCCAACTGACCCCCGGGTCCGGCGGAAGCTTTTATTGCGCCAATTGTCTGCGCGACGCTGCCCTGGTCAGGGCACTGAGGCAAGCGGGACACGAGGTGAGCTTTGTGCCACTCTATCTGCCCATTGCTTCCGACGAAGGTGCGCCGCTGGCGGGGAAAGACATCTACTTCGGTGGACTCAACGTGTACCTTCAACAGAAGCTGGCGATCTTCCGCAAGACGCCTCGCTGGATAGACGCGCTTCTGGACCGGCCGGGCCTGCTTCGATGGATCGGAAAGAAGGCCGGAATGACCAACGCCGCCGACGTAGCCGAGACCACCATATCCATGCTGCAAGGCGAGCAGGGACGCCAGGTGAAGGAACTCAACAGGCTCGCAGACTTCCTCGCCGGAGCAGACAAGCCGGATGTCATATGTCTGTCCAACGCGCTTCTGCTCGGGCTCGCGGGGAAGCTGAAGCGCAGGCTGGACGTCCCGGTGGTATCCGTGCTGCAAGACGAAGACATATTCCTCGATGCCCTGCCTGTCCGGCATCGCGACCTCGCTTGGCAAGTCATGGCCGAAAGGGCCGCCGAAGCCGATGGCTTCATTGCAGTCAGCAGATACTTTGCCGACTTCATGACGGACCGGCTGAACCTTCCCGCCGAGAGGGTCGTCGTGGCCTGGCCTGGGATTGACCTGACCGGTTACGGTCCACCCGAGAGACCTCCCGATCAGCCGACAATCGGGTTCCTCGAAAGACTCTGCGCCGACAAGGGCTTCGACACACTGACGAAGGCCTTCATACTTCTGAAGTCTTCAGGCCGGCATCCGGGGCTGAAGCTCCGAGCCTGCGGGGGATATACTTCCGCCGACAGACCCTTCGTTTATGAATGCATGCGAGAGCTTTCCAGGGCGGGCCTGGCTGGAGACTTGGAGTTGGCTCAGGACTTCACCAAAGCAGGCAGAATCTCGTTCCTTCACAGCCTGTCAGTCATGTCCGTACCGGCTAGGCACAAGGAGGGTTTTGCTCTGTACGCGCTCGAGGCCATGGCGGCAGGCGTACCCGTTGTCGCTGCCCCCGAAGCCAGCTTCCCGGAACTGATATCCCAGACCGGCGGAGGGACGCTTTCGCGCAGCAACAGCCCCGAAGACATCGCCGAAGCGATCTCACAACTGGTGGACGACCCGAACCGTGCCAGTCAATTGGGCAAAGAAGGGCGATTCGCGGTGATGAGACAATTCGGCGCCGCCCAGGCTGCCGACCGCTTCATCCAGGCCTGCAGGAAACTCTGCGGCGCGGCGTCAGGAAGGTGACCAGCATGCGGAGACACAAATGAGCGACGCGACGATACTGGAGCTTGTCGGAGTATCGAAGAGATACCCCGCCCCGGCCGGGCTGGAAGAAGACGTGCTCAGCGATATATCGCTTCGCGTTAATGCCGGACACTCCGTGGCAATTGTCGGCCCCTCAGGCTCCGGAAAAAGCACGCTGCTCAACATTGCCGGATCCCTGGATACGCCCACCAGCGGGAAGGTCATCCTCGACGGTGAAGACCTGGCCGGTCTGAAAGCGACTTCCTTGGCCAAAATCCGCAACGAGAAGATCGGCTTTGTCTTCCAAATGCATCATCTGCTGCCGCAGTGCACTGTTCTTGAGAACGTACTGATACCGACGCTTGCTGTCCAAGGCAGAGACAACTTCGATGCCCACCAGCGGGGCGAAGAACTCCTGGAACGAGTTGGCCTTTCCGATCGGATACACTATCGCCCCGGCGAAGTCTCCGGCGGCGAAAGGCAAAGGGCCGCGGTCGTCCGGGCCTTGATAAACAGGCCCGCCATCCTGCTGGCAGACGAACCGACCGGATCGCTGGATACCTCCTCAGCCTCAAGCCTTGCCCAATTGCTGGTGGAGTTGAACCATGTTGATGGAGTCGCCATGGTGGTCGTTACGCACTCCGAGGACCTCGCTGGACGAATGCAGGACGCTTACTCGCTGCGAAACGGGAAGCTCCAAGCCTTCGGAGGCCGGAAATGAGCCGCCTCAGGCTGGTGCTGCGGAGCCTAACCTTCTACCGGCGAACCCACGCGGCGGTGGTCTGCGGTGTTGCCGTCGCCACAGCGGTTCTCGTTGGGGCTCTGGCAGTCGGGGATTCGGTTCGCTACAGCCTAAGCAGGGCCGCGTCGCTGAGGTTGGGCAGGACCTCACTGGCGATGGCGCCTCCAGAGCGATTCTTTCGCGAGCAACTTGCCGATGACCTGCAAACCAAGCTAGCGTCTCCAGCAGCGCCGATTATCTCGCTCGGGGGGACGGCCTACAGCAACCGAACTAAGCACCGGGCGAACATGATCCGCGTGATCGGGGTGGACCGGCGATTCTGGTCCTTCGGCGATGGAGGCGATCCCTTTCCCACCGGGGAAGATGCAGTAGTAGTAAACGCGAAGCTGGCCGGTAAGCTTGGCTGCAGGCCCGGTGACCGAATACTTGTCCGTGTTGAAAAGCCCGGCATTGTTCCGAGGGAAGCGCCCCTCTCGTTAGTCGATGACGCCCACACCGGATCGTTGCTGAGCGTCGCCGCAGTGGCCCCCGATGAGCAGATGGGAAGGTTCTCCCTCCAGGCCAACCAGATCCCGCCAGGAAACGCCTTCGTGCCGTTGCAGCTCCTCCAGAAGTTGTTGGACATGGAGGGAAAAGCAAACGTGTTGCTTCTGGGCAGGCAAGTCTCTGGCCACCGGAAAAGCCCGGCTGCCGTCGAGAGCGAACTGCGAGCGTCGCTTGACCTGGCGGACATCGGGCTGGAATTGCGCGAACTGCCCGGAAGCGGGTTCATCGAACTTCGCAGCGATAGGGTCTTTCTGCCTCAGCCGGTAATCGAAGCGGCTGCAGACGTCGCGCCGGGGGCAATCGGCATCTTGACTTACTTCGTCAACGAAATTCGTAACGGTCCTCGATCCACGCCCTATTCCATGGTCTCCGCTGTCGGGCCTCTGACGGCGAACTCTCGACTGCCCGACCCGCTGCCCGAGCACATGGCGCGACGACAAATAGCAGTAAATCAATGGCTTGGGGAGGATCTCCGGGCAAGTGCCGGCAACAGGATTGAGCTGAAGTACTTCACGCTTGGGCCAATGCGACGGCTCATCGAGCGTTCCAGTAGTTTCGAGCTGGCCCGCGTCTTGCCGATGACCGGCCTGGCAACCGACAAGCAGTTGATGCCCGAACTGCCCGGACTGTCCGTCGCGGAAGACTGCGCCGATTGGGAGCCTGGAATACCGATCGACCTGGACCGCATCCGCCGCAAGGATGAATTGTATTGGGATGAGTTTCGCGGAGCGCCCAAGGCGTTCATTTCCCTGGCGGACGGTAGAGACCTCTGGTCCAATCGCTTCGGCAGTCTTACGGCGATTCGGTATCCCTCTGCCGGACAAACCAAAGAGCAGCTCGCCGCCGGAATAGTCAAACGGCTGGATCCGGCTTCGCTTGGACTGTTCTTCTTGCCGGTGGCGGATCAGGCGCGACGGGCAAGTTTGCAGACAACAGACTTCGGACAGTTGTTCCTGGCGCTGAGCGTCTTTTTGATAGTCGCCGCGTTGCTGTTGACCGCACTGATGGCGGCATTGGGAATCGACCAGCGATCGTGGGAGGTGGGAGCACTGCTTGCACTCGGGTTCCGACCAGTCGTCGTCAAGGGCCTGCTGATGTCGGAGCACTTGCTGCTCACTCTGATGGGTTCGGTGATCGGCGTGCCTGCGGGGCTGGTTTATACAAAACTGGTGCTGGCGGGACTTCGGACAGTCTGGTCTGGCGCGGTCGCCGGATCATCTCTGCACTACAATGCCGACATCTCGACGGTTGTCCTTGCCGCGATAGCAAGTCTGGCCATCTCCTGGGGCGCGATGTGGCTGGTTCTGCGAAGACGGGTCTCCGGAAAGGTCAGCCGCCTCCTTAACCAACAACCGGGCGTACCAATGGTCGCCACGCCAAGTCCGTTGCGACGGAGACTGATCCTGTCCGGCTGTCTGGTCTTCGCGGTAACGGCGGTCGGGTTCGCCATGGCTGGTAGTGTCAGCAAAGACCTATCGGTTGCAGGCTTCTTCGCAGCCGGCGCTTCGCTGCTGCTGGCGGGAGTGCTGGCGGGTTGGCTGGTGCTGTCTCTGCTTCTGCCGTCGCGGTCCGGACAACTGATATCCAAGACAACACTTGCGGTCAGGAACACGGCAAGGCGTGCTGGGCGATCGCTTTCCGTTGTATCCATTCTGGCCTGTGGCGCCTTCCTGATAACGGCAGTGGCTGCAAACCGCAGAGATCCTACTGTCCAGGCGCTTGACCCAAACAGCGGAACCGGCGGGTTCTCGCTGGTAGGCAGGACCTCGCTACCGGTCTTCCAGGACCTCAACGACCCAGCCGAGAAGGCCAGGCTTGGGCTTGACCGAGCCAGTCTAAGGGAAACGAGATTCGTGCCGATGCGCCTCCGCCAGGCCGACGATGCGAGTTGCCTGAACCTGAACCGGGCGCAGATCCCGAGCATACACGCAGTGCCACCAGATGACCTGAAGGGACGTTTCAGCTTCGTCCAGTCTCTATCGCATAGCAGCGGAGTGGAGGGCTGGCAGCTCCTTACACAGGACTTCGGTCCGGGCGTGGTTGCCGCAGTGGCCGACCACGCAACCGTGGTCTGGGGACTGAACAAAGCACTCGGAGACGAGCTGGACTACCTCGACGACAGAGGCAAGACCTTCAGAATCCGCATCGTGGCGGTCCTTGCCGACTCGCTCTTCCAGGGTAAGCTGCTGATCTCCAACGAGAACTTCAAGAGGAGGTTCGGCTCGACCACGGGCTTCGCGGAATTCCTCATAGACACCCCGGCCAGACAGTCAGAAGCCGCAGCCACAGAACTGGCCGAGACAATGCAGGCATTCGGCATGGACGTGACCCCAAGCGGGGAAATCCTGGCTGGTTTCCTTGAAGTGCAAAACACCTACCTGGCCATATTCCAGACCCTCGGAGCATTGGGGATGGCCCTCGGAAGCGTGGGTCTGGGACTGGTCGTGGCGCGTAATGTCCTGGAGAGGCGGTCGGAGTTGGCCCTGATGCGGGCTGTCGGGTTCCCCAAGAGCTCGCTGGTGTCGTTGACTTTCCTGGAACACGCGGGGCTGCTTGCGAGCGGGCTGGCGCTGGGCGCCATCTCCGCTCTTGTGGCAGTTACCCCCGCGCTGATGTCCCCCGGTTCGGATGTCTCTTTCGGCTGGCTTGTTGCTGTACTGGTGATTGTGTTCGCCAGCGGGGGGCTATGGACCTACCTGGCAGCGATTCTGGCGCTTCGCGGGCCCATGCTGGCGAGACTGCGAAATGAATGAAAATCTCCGGATGTTGGCGGTCAGCCGGCCAACCCGTGAATTGGGAAGACATTGGCCTTGACGGCTTCAATTGCGGCCTGAACTGCTGGGCCGACCTGATCGATTTGTTCCTGGCTGGGGATAAGCGCTCGATCTCGAAGGCCTCCCGCCCAATCGACACTTTCGAGCATCACCCCGCCCAGTCCCGCGTTCATATCGCTCTGGTCGCCTTCCCCGCACAGAACGCTCCAGGCCAATGCCCAGCTTCTCGAGGCGTTCTCCGGTTTATACCCGCCGCCACCGACGGCAAGGATCGGCCTGTGGAGGGTCCTTACTGCCTCAATTGCCTCAACATGGGCGTTATTGGTGAGCGACAAATGGGCCAGCGGATCCCCTGCCAACGTGTCCATGCCAAGCTCCATAACAACCACGTCAGGCCCGTAGGCCCTTGCCAGGGGGATCACCACCTGATTGAAGGCGTGGAGGTAGGCCTGATCGTAAGTCTGCATAGGCAGGGGGATGTTTACACTGAAGCCCTCTCCGCTTCCGGCCCCGATTTCATCGGCAAAGCCCGTTCCTGGAAAGAGCGTCTTTCCGCTCTCGTGCATCGAGATTGTCATGACGTCGTCACGTTCATAGAAAGCCGCCTGGACTCCGTCGCCATGGTGGACGTCCACATCCACGAAGAGCACTTTCTTGCCGACCTCGGCAAGGACCATACAGGCCAGCACAACGTCGTTGATGTAGCAGAAGCCCGACGCCTCGCCCGCGCGAGCATGGTGGTACCCCCCGGAAGGATTGAAGGCGACATCCGCCTTTCCTTCGAGTATCAGCCTCGCGCCGACCAGCGACCCACCCGCAGCAAGCGCCGCGTACTCGAACATTCCCTTGAAGATGGGGCAGTCAGGCGTACCAAGCCCCATCCTCAGAAGTTCGATGCTCATCTGCTGATCAGGCCCGCTCCTGAGGGCATTCAGATACTGGGGGGAGTGAAACTTCAGCAATTCATCCCATTTGGCAGGCGTGGGGGGGACTTCCTTACGTCTGTCACCGGACAGCAGGGACATCTTGCTGAGTATCTCTCGCGTCCTGGAGGCACGGGCTGTGTTGAACGGACATTCCGGCGGGTAGGCGTATTGCTCTATCTCGGACGAATGTACGAAAGCGGCTCTTACGGAATCCATCGGATCCTCCGGCCGGTCTTTGGCTAGGCGCCGACCGCGCCCATAGACGCCAGTTTATTCCCCGCAGGCAACTGCAACAAGTACGCACATCGCCGGACTCGCCGGCGGTCACTTGACAATCTGCAGTATCTGCTTGAACTTGTCGCCTTCCGCGACGCGAAGCAATTCAAAAAGAGCCGACTCAACGCTTGTCAATTTCGCACCGGCGTCCCGCATTCTGGTCAGCCCGATCCGGCGATTGGCCTCGGTTCGGGAAGAAACCGCATCGGCGACAACATGCACCTCGCGGCCGCTCCGGATAAGGTCCGCAGCCGTCTGGTACACGCAAATATGCGTCTCGATTCCGCACAGCAGAAGCTGCGTTCGCCCCAGTCGCTCAATGGCCTCTGCAAAGTGCTTTTCACCGCAGCAACTGAAGCTCATCTTGGCGATCGGCTCGGGCTTGATGAGCGGCGCGATCTCTTCGGCAGTCGGCCCGATCCCCGCCGGGTTCTGCTCCGTGCAGATTATCGGCAGCTCAAGCACTTCCGCGCCCTTTATCAGCCGGGCAACGTTTTCGAATAGCTGTTCCTTGGCGTACATCAGTTGGGCCAGCTTGCCTTGGATGTCGATCACGATCAGGGCGGTGTCATTGGCATTGAGCATCATTGCTTCCTTTGGAGCAAGTTCTCGTAATGCAGGTTCAGCGATTGCCATGCTTGCCTTGCCGACGTATCGGCTGCGATCTTCATCGTGATGACATTCACCTTGTCGCGGTAGAAGTCAATCAGCGAGTCGGCGTTGCGTTCGAAGATACCCAGCCTATTGCGCACGGACTCGATGTTGTCGTCTTCTCTTCCAGCCCGGTCGCCTCCGACATTGGTGGCGATTCTGGCCCAGATGACATCCGCGCCGCAAGACAGATACACGACAAGGCTGACCTCAAGCAAGCTCTGAAGGCTACGGGCCTGACCGACGTGGCGAGGCAGACCGTTCAGAACAACCAAGTCATCAGGAGTGATATCCGGCTCACGAAGGAACGTCACCAGCAGCTTACTGGCGATTGGAAATTGCTCATCGGTGAGCAGCGCGCCCGTCCGCAGGGAGTCGCTTATAACCGCCCGCTCCGGGCTTGTCAGCGATTCGACAGCCAGTTCGCCCGACTCGACAGTGCGAAGGTGACGCCCGAAGTCGAAGTGCCGACATTGCCTGCCCGCCAGTCCGCGTTCGGCAAGCATAACTCCCAGCGGAGTCTTTCCCGAGCCCGTCGGGCCAATAAGCAGTATTGCCTGATGCTTGTCCATCGCTGCTAAGAGCAAAGCGCCCGGCCTGTATCGCTAGGCCGGGCGCAGTGTGTCCAAGTCAACTTCGCCTAAAGCTACTCATTCGCCTGTTCAGCAGCTTCTTCGGCAGGCGAGGAAGCGACGGCGACGGCAGCTTTGTGAGGACGCGTCACCATTGCAGCGATCACTGCGGCTACGATGCACAAAACGCCGCAGATCGTGAACGCCAGCGGGAAGTTGCCCAGGTCGCCCAATCGTCCGCCCATGATCGGCCCGGCGATTCCACCGACACCATAGGACAGGAACACCCAGGGGTAGTTTTGTCCTATGTATTTGGTGCCGAACGTATCGGCAGTAATCGTCGGGAACAGCGCGAAGTTCCCGCCGAAGTTAAAACCGATCAGCGCCGCACCCAGGTAAAGCAGGGCCTGAGTGCCGGCCATCCACTGGAAGGCAATCACGATGACGCCTTGTGTCGCCAGCATCAGTATTATCGAGAGTTTTCGGCCCAACTTATCACTGATCGTACCCCAAGCGATTCGCCCGATGCCGTTGGCGAGCGAGAAAAACACGGCCATGGCAGTACCCGCAACGGCGCTGGCCCTGACCGCGGCCATCCCGCCGGCCTCGAGGGCCTGCTTGGGAAACAGTTTCATCAGTCCGATGCTCATCAGGCCCGCCCCCGCTCCGATAACGAAGCACAGGAAGAGCATATAAAACTGCGGCTTGCGAAGCATTTCACCGCTGGTGAAATCAACAGAGCCGGCAACCGGCGCCGCGCCCACCTTGGCTTTCGGCGGGCTCCATCCCGCGGGGGTCCATCCCTCCGGCGGATTCTTCATCCAGATTGATCCGATCGCGCACAGAAGGAAGAACGCTATGCCGTAGATGATGAAGGTCGTCCCCAGGCCCATGTTCGCAATGAGGCTGCCCCAGGCGCCTCCGAGTTTCACCCAGAGCAGGGCGCCGAAGCCAAACCCGGCAACGGCCAGACCTGTTATCAGACCTTTCTTGTCCGGAAACCACTTCATTCCCACAGCGATGGGAACGACATAGGCCAGACCGATACCGCTTCCACCCACCACGCCGACGAACAGGAAAGCCGACCAGAAGGTCCCCTCGCCCACCAGTCCTGCCAGCACGTATCCGAGCCCAAGCACCAATCCTCCCGCAACGGCAAGCTTACTTGGGCCGACCTTCGGCATCATCCTTCCGGCAAGGACCATCACAATGGCAAACAGCGCCAACCCGGCTGAGAAGATCGCTTGCGTCTCGACCTTGCTCAAACCGTATGCGAGCCGGTCACACGTATCCTTGGCCTGGTATCTGACGGCTATCGCATCCATCGCGGTCAGCAGGGCAGTCTGCTTGGTCTCAATCGCAACGCGTTTGACCTTCGCAACGGCTGTGTCTTCGCCGTTGGCAAGTTCTTTCAACTGCTCCTGCGCGTCGCGCAATTCCTTCTTGGGTCCGTCGAGGGCCTCCCTCATTTCGTCGAGGACAGCTTCGTCCATTCCGAGCTTGTCTGCGCCATAGCAAGCAACTACATCGGCAGGATCGCTTGCCGAAAGCGCCGGTGTGAACACGCTCCAGGCATATATCGCCCCGAGGCACAACTGGATAAGGATGGCCCCCACAACCACGAGACTGCGGTGCATAGTCTTCTGTTCGCTCATAGTCCTTGCTCCGGTATCTAATATTGAATCCGTTCTGGAGGCCTTATCGTCCAAGGTCAGTGCAAGTCGCCAGAAAAGCAAGTGCCGCCCCACCGGCGAAGCGGCGTCGGGCGGCACTTGAATGCACGAGTGTTGGGCTAATCGCTGTTGCGCCCTGCCACCAACGTATCAACAATCGTCGGATCGGCAAGGGTGGTCACGTCTCCCAGCGACTCCTTGTCGGTTGCGCCTTCGGCTATTTTGCGAAGGATGCGCCGCATGATTTTGCCTGACCGCGTCTTGGGCAGCGCGGGGGCGAACTGCAGCTTGTCCGGCGCGGCGATTGGACCGATCTCCTTGCGGACGTGCGTGACGAGTTCCTTCTTAAGCTCGTCACTCTCGCTGACACCGTCAACGAGGGTCACGTAGGCATAGAGGCCCTGTCCCTTGATCTCGTGTGGCATGGGCGCCACGGCGGCCTCGGCCACTTTGTCGTGGCTGACGAGTGCGCTCTCGACTTCGGCGGTACCGATGCGGTGACCGGAGACGTTGACGACGTCATCAATCCTTCCCATCAGCCAATAGTCGCCGTCTTTGTCGATCCGGCAGCCGTCACCGGTGAAGTACATGTCCTTGTACATCGTGAAGTACGTGTCAATGAAGCGGTCGTGGTCGCCCCACATCGTTCGCATCATTGCCGGCCAGGGCTTGGTGATGCAGAGCTTCCCGCCTTCGTTACGATCGCAGTTGCTGGCGTCTTCGCGGAGGACCACCGGCTCGATGCCGAAGAACGGCCTGGAGGCGCTTCCGGGCTTGAGGGTATGCGCGCCCGGAAGAGGCGTGATCATGAATCCGCCGGTTTCCGTCTGCCACCAGGTGTCAACGATGGGGCAGCGGCTTCGACCGACCTTCTCGTAGTACCACATCCACGCCTCGGGGTTGATCGGCTCGCCGACCGTCCCGAGAATCTTGAGAGACTTCATCTCGTACTTGCCCGGCCACTCGTCGCCTTGGCGGATCAGCGCCCTGATGGCGGTGGGTGCGGTGTAGAACTGCGTGACGTTGAACTTGTCGATTACCTGCCAGTACCTGCCTGCGTCGGGATAAAGCGGCGTGCTCTCGAACATCACGCTGGTAGCTCCGTTGGCCAGCGGGCCATAGACGATGTAGCTGTGACCGGTAACCCAGCCGATATCGGCGGCGCAGAAATAGACGTCGTCCTCTTTGAGATCGAACGTCAGCTTGTGCGTCAGCGTTATCCAGACCAGGTATCCGCCGGTGGTGTGAACGACGCCCTTGGGTTTGCCGGTCGAGCCGGACGTGTAGAGGATATAGAGCGGGTCCTCGGCGTTCATCGGCTCGGGTTCGCATTCATCGGACGCCTCAGCCATCGCGTCGTGATACCAGATATCCCGCCCGTCCTTCATATCGCAGGAATCGTCGCTGCGCTTGACCACGATGACCTTCTCGATGGTCGGAGTCTCGGCAAGTGCCTCGTCGGAGATGCCCTTGAGCGGTATGTTCTTGCCGGCACGTTTGGATACGTTGGCGGTGATCAGTATCTTGCAGTCTGAATCGTTGATCCTGTCCCGAAGGGAGTCGGCGCTGAATCCTCCGAACACGACGGAGTGGATGGCCCCTATCCTGGCACAGCCAAGCATCACGACCGGAAGCTCGGGGATCATGCCAAGGTAGATGCAGACGCGGTCGCCCTTCTTGACACCAAGAGATTTCAATACGTTGGCGAACTTGCAGACTTCCGTATGAAGCTCCTTGTAGGAGATCTTCTTGTCCTCGTCGGGCTCGTCTCCCTGCCAGATAAGGGCAGTCTTGTTCTCACGCTCTGTACCCAAGTGGCGATCGAGGCAGTTGTAGGCCACGTTCAACTCGCCGTCGGCGAACCACGTGTGCTCAATCTTGCGCGCGTCGGTGTCCCAGGTGAATTCCCTGGCCTTGGTCGGCTTGGTGAACCACGTGACCATTTTTTCGGCCTGTTCTAACCAGAAGCCGTCCGGGTCGTTTACGGAGCGGTCGTACATTTGCTGGTACTGCTGCACGGACTTGACATGCGCTGCTTCCGACATCTCCTTTGGCGGGGGGAAGGTCCGCTCTTCAGTCATAAGCGAGTCGATACCTTTTTTGTCCTGCTCTGCCATCGTGAAGGCTGCTCCTTTCTTCTTTAATCCCTTGCACATTAAGGGCTAAGAAAGACTTACGGTCCTTTCGGTCCTCTTCGGCGCAGAGGCCTTCCGGGCCTAGGCGCAAAGTCCAATCGTTTGGGACGGGGATTCTGGCGAGAAAGGCCCGCAAAGTCAACGGAAAAAAGGGGCTGAACGCCTGAGACCCAAGACCCGCCGACATCTCGCCGTTCAAGGCGAATTGCTCCCACTGCCGATAGTTATTACCGGGCTGGCCTCCGTTCACTACTTGAAGTCGCGCCAGGAGACTGACCGTTGTGCCCTTTTATCGACAGAGCCGACGCACGCTGTGCGAAACAACTGACATTCAGGAATGTCTCCATCGCCTTCGCACGCTGCGCCGACCACTATAGCGCCTGCCCCATCTACCAGAAGCTATTGACGGAGGGACGCGGAAATGCCCAGGAAAGAGGACACGAGAAACTCCTCGCCGCCTCCTGAACCGGCAAGGCACTTAAGGGGGTTCCTGGACTACCTGCAAGCCGAGTGCGGGCTCTCACTGAACACCCGGAAGGCTTACAGTAATGATCTCGGCCACTTTTTCAGTTATCTGACCGGAATCTCAATTACCAGATTGGGATCCCTCAAGGCCAGCCATGTGGAGGGCTTCCTGAGTCACCAGCGAAGCCGGGGACTTGGCGCCGCCTCGATCGCTCGAGCCCTGGCCGCAGTCCGGACTTTCTGCAGGTACCTCGTCTCGGAAGGCCTCTTGAGCAGGGACGTCTCCGCCGTAATAGACTCCCCAAAGAAGTGGCATCGCTTGCCGACCGTGCTGGACGATCAGGCTGTCAGGCAGCTTCTGTCAGAACCCGACCCGGAACTGGATACATTCTGCCTGCGGGACAGGGCCTTGCTCACGCTTCTGTATGCTACAGGCGCTCGGGCCAGTGAACTGGCCGGGCTCAAGGTCAGGGACCTGAACTTCAGCCTTGGGATTATCAGGATCCTCGGCAAAGGCGGAAAGGAACGGATAGTCCCCGTGGCTGACCATGCCGTTCAGATAGTCAGGGAATACATTTCAGACCGAAGCAATGATAGCGACTGCGAGATACTCTTCGCCTCTCGAACCGGCAGGGCGCTTCACCGCGAGGACATATATCGGATCTTAAGAAAATACGTGCGCCGGGCTGCCGTCCGCGGGAATGTCTCGCCACACACGCTGAGGCATTCGTTCGCCACCCAACTGCTCGCCCGTGGAGCTGACCTCAGAAGCGTTCAGGAAATGCTCGGACACGTGGACATCTCGACCACCCAGATCTACACGCATGTGGACTCGTCCCGATTGAAGGCCATTCACAGGCAGTACCACCCCCGTGGATAGAACAGGCTAACAACAGTTATGAAAGTGGATTCCCCCTATTGATCGGCAAGTCCCCGATAGGGAAAAGCGGCTGGGCTCACTACGCCTCGCTGGCGACTTCGACCACCTCGCATGGCAGGTTCTCTGGAACGAAGTTGTTGATCGCTGCGAAGTATCCGCAGATCGCCTCATCGAGCTTCCGCCGGGCTTCATCCTTGGTGTGCCCTCTGCTCATGCAGCCCGGCAGCGTAGGACAGATGGCCGTGAACCCACCGTTCTCATTGGCAACAATACGGACGCTAAGATTCATGCTCACGCCTCCGTGAGAATCCTTCGACTTCGCCTTCCTTGGGCTCTTTCCCGAATGATTTACCGCACTGCCAGCTCCCTCCGCCGGCCGGTACGGCCTTGGAACATCGTCGAACTCAACCGAGCAGCGCATCAGGAGAACCTGATATGCTCAACAGAACCATTGCACCCCGGTTCAAACGTGTTGCTGAGCGCGGCTCAAAACATCGTAGAGATTTTGAACCATCCTGGGGACAGCTAGGCCCATACTAGGATGCTCAAAATTATACTAGCCGGCAGTTTCGGTTTGCAAGCCTGCAGTCAGTAGAGTTGTCGCTCTTTCAGAGACGACCGCAAGGAGACACTCCCCCACAGGAATATAAGTACCTGTTAAAGAAAGTTTTACATGAGGACACCTAGACCGGCCAGCAAACCCACCTAGGGGAATTTGGGCGACAATACCAGCCCTCAAATGCGGCGTCTCCGCGAACGCGGAAGGCCTCGGCCCTGCCCGGCAGCGGCAGTCGCACCGATCTTACCTACTGCCCGGCGCCAATCCCAGATTCGCCCTTGATTGCCGCTCCATTAGGCCGATAATTGGCTTTAGGTCAATCCTATGATCCGCCAATGCAACAGTCTGAGCTTGCTACAGCTAGCAGTTCTCTGGCTGCGCTGACGGATCGCCGGCACATACGCGACTTCAGGCCCCGCGATCCAAAGCCGGATTGCGGGGCTTTCCTTTTGTCTGTAGGCTCTGTCGGGCTAGGCTCGTCAGGCCACTATCACGAGGAAGACATGGCAGGATACGACTTCATAGCGATCGAGAATAAGTGGCAGCAGTTTTGGCAGGAAAACCAGACCTTCCGTCAGCCTAGCCCCGGCGAGGGCGGGTTCGTGGATCGCCCAAAAATGTATGTCCTCGACATGTTCCCTTACCCGTCAGGCGCCGGTCTGCATGTCGGGCATCCGGAAGGCTATACCGCAACCGATATCGTCGCTCGTCATGCGCGGATGAACGGATACAACGTCATGCACCCGATGGGATATGACTCCTTCGGGCTCCCGGCCGAGCAGTATGCCGTCGAGCACGGTGTGCATCCACGCGAGACCACCGCTGCCAACATCGCCAACATCGAGCGGCAGATAAAAATGTTCGGTTTCAGTTACGACTGGTCTCGCCGCGTTGCCACGACCGACCCTCAGTACTACCGCTGGACACAGTGGATCTTCCTCCGGATGTTCAACAGTTGGTACGACAGCGAACTCAATTGCGCCCGGCCGATCAAAACGCTGGTTGATAAGCTCGAAGCCGGGGAACTGGTGGTCGATCTCAATGGGAATCTGGTCGTTCCACCGGTAACCGAGACGCTCGAAGCCCTGGCAGGAGTGCCAAGCGGATTCGTCAAATTCACGGAACTGGATCCAGATCAACAGCGCAGGCTGATCGACGAGTATCGCCTTGCCTACATGGCCGAGGTGCCCGTCAACTGGTGTCCGAAGCTCGGAACAGTATTGGCCAACGAAGAAGTAACCAGCGACGGGCGCTCCGAACGTGGAGACCACCCCGTATATCGTCGCGCCCTGAAGCAATGGATGCTTCGCATCACCGCCTACGCGGACCGACTGCTCGAGGACCTGGACGGACTGGACTGGCCGGAGTCCATCAAGATCATGCAGCGAAACTGGATCGGAAAAAGCCAAGGCGCCGACGTGACCTTCAGAGTTGCCGGTCACGACGATTGCGACATGGTGGTTTACACCACCAGGCCCGATACGCTCTTCGGCGCGACCTATATGGTGCTCGCGCCGGAACATCCGCTGGTCGAGCAGATCACCACTCAAGAGAACCGCAAGGATGTCCGCAAGTACGTCGAGGCGGCCTCTCGCAAGTCCGAGCTTGAGCGTGTTGCGGACACCAGGGATAAGACGGGCGTGTTCACAGGTGCTTATGCGGTCAATCCGGTCAATGGTGAGCAGATCCCGATCTGGGTGGCGGACTATGTGATGATGGGATACGGAACCGGGGCCATCATGGCTGTTCCCGCACACGACACGCGCGATCTGGAGTTTGCCCAAGCGTATGACCTCCCAATCATCCAGGTAGTCCAGCCCCCTGACGGCATCGACTGGCACGGATATGTAGATGACGGCATTGCCATTAACAGCGGACCGTACGACGGCCTGGCGACCGCCGAATTTAAGAAGAGGATCACCGAATGGCTGGAGAGCAATGATCTCGGACGTGGGGCGGTCAACTACAAGCTGCGGGATTGGCTCTACAGCAGGCAGAGGTACTGGGGCGAGCCGTTCCCCTTGGTCCACTGCGACAGGTGCGGAGTGGTCGCCTTGCCGGAAGAGCAACTGCCGTTGCTGCTGCCGGAGATGGAAGACTTCACTCCCGCGGCCAGCGACGATCCGGAAGCGCCGCCGGCGCCACCGCTTGGAAAGGCCGTTGATTGGGTAAACACGACGTGCCCGACCTGCGGCGGACCGGCAGAAAGGGAGCTGAACACCATGCCTCAGTGGGCGGGAAGCTCCTGGTACTACCTTCGCTATCTGGACCCGGGCAACCAGCAGGAGTTCTGCAACCCCGATATCGAGAAATACTGGATGAACCCGTCGGCGCCTGCCGACGATGAGATCCCGGCCGGTCAATCAGAAATCGGAGGCGTCGATCTCTACGTCGGCGGGGCGGAACATGCCGTCCTGCACCTGCTTTACACGCGGTTCTGGCACAAGGTGCTATATGATCTCGGATGCGTTTCCACGCCCGAACCATTCGGAAAGCTCTTTAACCAGGGCATGATCCGAAGCTTTGCATACCGCGACACGCGAGGCGTTTGCATCGGGTACGAGGACATCGACTTCACCGGCGACAAACCCGTACACAAGGAAACCAGGGAAGTACTGGTCGAATCGGTGGAGAAGATGTCAAAGAGCCTCAAAAACGTCGTGAATCCCGAAGAGGTAATCGCCGAATACGGCGCCGACACCTTCCGGCTTTACGAAATGTTCATGGGTCCGTTGGAGTCCTCCAAGCCCTGGAACACGCGGGACGTGCCGGGCTCGCACCGCTTCCTGCAGCGCGTTTGGCGAATGATAAAGGGCGACGAGGATAACGGCTCATCTCCATTGCTTACCGACGGCCAGGGCCACACAGAAGTGGAAAAGGCCCTGCACAAGTTGATCAGGAAAGTCGGCCAAGACATCCGCGCGATGAAGTTCAACACCGCCGTAGCCGCGATGATGGAATTCGCCAATGTCGTCTTCAAGACGGGAAGCATCAGCCCGGATCAAGCAGAGCGGTTCGTTCTGGTCCTTTCGCCCTTCGCACCGCACATTTGCGAGGAGCTTTGGCAATCGCTGGGGCACGAGCAGTCTCTGGCCTGCGAGCCCTGGCCAAGCTACGACGAGAACATGATTGCCGAGGATACCGTCGAGCTCGCCGTTCAGGTGAACGGTAAGGTCCGAGGCCGCATCACAATTCCCACCGACGCATCCGAAGCCGAAGCCATCAAATCAGCTCTTTCCGTTGACGCAGTCGCAGCGGCAATAGGCGAAAAGGAAGTGGTCAAGCAGATAGTCGTACCGGGCAGGCTTGTGAACCTGGTCGCGAAGTAGGCTCTTCGAAGGTTCCATATCCTGAGGAGGCTCGGAAATGATAGGTCGTCATGAACCAAGCCAACCAGACCATGTGGATCTGAAATCAGCCCTTGCCGAGATGCTGAACGAAGCGCTGACAGCGCTGGAAGAAGCCATCTACGACCTGAGCGACGACAAAGTCTGGCGCCGAACCTTCGCCGATAAGCACGCGATCGGGACGATGGTCATGCACCTGATCGAGACTCTTGACACCTACACCTGCAAGTTCCAGACCGGCCAGTTCGTCCTTGACCACCAGGGCAGATTCGACATATGGAAGATCGAAGACGGCTCGATGCCCGAAGAGGGCGAAGACCTTCCTACTGTCAAGCAAATGGTCAGCAGTATCCGCAAACTTCGCCAAGCCGCTTTGGCGGCACTCCGCTCGGCAACAGAAAGCGACCTGTTGGGAGTCAGGCAATGCGACCACTGGTGGACAAAGAGAGGAAGAACCGCCGGCGACGCCTATATGAGAGCCATCGGACATGCAATGGCGCACATCCGCCAGATCTGGCTGATGAGGGGCGCCATGGGTCTGTCCAGCAAGGACGGCTGGCCGAACCAGCACCTCGCTTGACCCAGTATCGCGCACTCGGCGAGGCATTCATCTTCGCTGAGCCAGTCTCGCCTTCCGGCAATTGCGGCCTGCTTGCGTAAGCTTCCTAAGAACGCATAATGACCATCATGCCATCAAGCAGACCAAAATCCAAAGCCGCGTTCGCCCGAGCGGGCAAGGTCCTTGTCGGAGGGGTCAACTCTCCTGTCAGGGCGTTCAAGGCAGTTGGGGGAATGCCTGTGACCATCGCAAAAGGCGCCGGTTCCCACGTGACCGATATCGACGGAAGCACCTACGTTGATTATGTGTGCAGTTACGGCCCCTTGATCCTCGGCCACGCGCACGAGCGGGTTGTCACCGCCATCAGTAAGCAGTCACGCCTGGGAACCAGCTACGGCGCGCCGACCGAGGCCGAGACCCTTCTTGCTGAGCGAGTTGTCGCAGCCATCGATTCAGTAGAGAAGGTTCGGTTCGTCTCCAGCGGAACCGAAGCGGCGATGACGGCTGTGCGCTTGGCTCGCGCCGTGACCGGTAAGGCAAGAATCATCAAGTGCATCGGGGGATACCACGGGCACATGGACGCGCTGCTTGTATCGGCAGGTAGCGGCGCCACCACTCTGGGCACGCCTTCAAGCCCGGGCGTGCCTTCGGCAACCGTCAGCGATACCTTGCTTGTCGAATACAATGACCTTGCCGAGACCAGATCCGCCCTGGCCTCGGCAGGCGGGGACGTGGCGGCTATCCTGGTTGAGCCCGTCGCGGGCAATATGGGAGTCGTGCTTCCGAAGAAAGGCTACCTTTCGGGACTGCGCGAGCTCTGTGACCGCTACAGCGCCTTGCTGATTCTAGACGAGGTGATGACCGGCTTTCGCCTGGCTTACGGTGGCGCGCAGTCGATCTACGGAATCCGTCCGGATATCACCGTCTTGGGCAAGATAATCGGCGGAGGGATGCCCGTCGGCGCCGTTGCCGGGCCGGCTGAGATCATGGACGAGCTTGCCCCTTCGGGCAACGTCTATCAGGCGGGCACGCTCTCGGGCAACCCGGTCGCCATGGCTGCGGGGCTGGCCACGCTGGAAACACTTCAAGAAGACGGGTTCTACGAGGAACTGGAAAGCACATCGGCCAAGCTGGAAGCGGGCCTTACCGCCGCTGCCGGGTCGGCAGGGCTTGCAGGCCAGATCTGCATCACCAGGGCTGGCAGCATGTTGTGCTGCTTCTTCGCCCCCGGACCGGTCCGCAACTACACTGACGCCACAGCCGGCAACCTGGAGGCTTTCGCCTCTTACTTCAGATGCATGCTTGATGCGGGAATCTATCTGCCTCCAAGCCAATTCGAGGCTATCTTCGTCTCAGCGGCACACGCGAACGATGACGTCGATCACACCGTCCAAGCCGCCCACAAAGCATTTGCCGAGGCTGCTAAGCTTATGTAGGACGAACAAAACGGTCGATATCCTTATCTGTTCGGTAGGAAAATGATCGCATTAAGCCGACTATGAAAGGGCCTCGACATGGAACCATCTACATATCAAGCGGGCGCCTCCGGGTGCGCCGTGGCCTTTAGTTCTGTCAAGGCCGCCAAGAATGTCTTCATGATCCTGGTTGCCTTGGCAATCGCGGGGCAACTTGCGGGCTTTGCCGCTGTTCACTGGGGAGGCGTGCTAGACGAAATACACGCCGCACCTTCGCCATCGACCCAACCGGCAACAGACCAGATTGCCAAGGCCCATGCCGTCGGTTCGGCCACCCTTTGGAAAGAACTGCTCCATTGGGCAATGCCCGCGATGAAGTTCCTTGCTGTTGCCTCGATGTTGCTGGCGGTGCTCACTCTGATGTTTGCCGTCAAACTCGCCATAGTCGGCAGGCTCGGGGGCATTGCAGGCCTGATGGGCGCGTTCTTCTGGTCGATTCTGCTGCTGGCGATAGTTACGCCCTGGCAACAAGTGCTTGGAGGCGAATTCGCTTCCGGCGCGCTGCATAACCTCACGGAACTCACCGACGCCGTCTCGCGAGTCAAGCCGGAATGGGGCGCGACGGATGTCGAACTTTTCAACCAAGTGCTTTACTACGCCCGATTCGTCGCGTACCCGATCGTCGGCTTGCTGGTTTGGCTGGTCGTCATGCTTAAGTTCGCCGGCGGATACAAGGAGAGCATTCTCTCTCCGATAGGTACGATACCCGAGCGCCCCGCGACGCCCCAGGCCTGAGCCTGCGACGGAACATGCAATCTCGCCTGCCCCGGCCGCTTCGTCCCGGTCGGGGCTGTTCTCTAACCCGTCGGCGAAGGTTACGATGCCAAGGGGCCACTCTGGCGAGCCACCGAATTGACACTCACCGGCCCGTTCGGTAGCATTACGGGTGACCTTCCGATCAACCTGTGCGGTCTTTCTGCCATGATTAGACGTTTGCTTACTGCTTCCGTCGCGGTCTTGCCGCTTCTTGCCGGCTGCCAAACAAATCCATCCTCCCCGGCGTCGGACAGCACGTTCGGACAGTCGTCCGACTTTCCGGGCCAAGCAAACGAAACGGGCCGATCCGACCAGAAGAACTACATCCTGGTCGTCCGGCTTCATCTCAGTTCAGTCGAGGTCCCGATCGGAACGGTCAGTAGTTCGGAAGACCTATGGAGCTATCTCGACGAAGAACCAATCGAACAGGCCCGCGGCCCCGTGCTTGGCCTGAACGGCTTCCGCGCGGGCGTCGGGCGGGCTGACGGTTGGCCCGACATCGCACGGGTCCTCAAGACTCTGACCGGCCAAGCCATCCAGGAATCCACCATGTTGTCGCCTCCTGGCAGGCCCGTGCCCGTAACGCTCAAAACCGGCCATTCCGGCCAGACTATCTTCATGTTCCGACCGGACGGGACACTGCTCGGACGCGACTTCCCGCCGGGAGATAATCTCCTGACGCTCCATTGCACGCTCAACGAGGACGATCCGTCCGAGATGCTGGTCACCTGCACCCCACAGGTCCGATCTTCCCGCAAAGGGCCGAAATTCGTCAGAAGCGGCGGCGGACTGACCATGGTCAACAGGCCCGCGACCTTCAGCCTCGCTGAGCTTGCCTTCCGAACCAGGATCGCCAGCGGCGATTTTCTCATCATCGGGCCCGGAGTTAACTGCGAGCGTCCCACAAGCGCCGGACACAACTTCCTGGTCAAGCATAAGTCCGGCGTCGCCTACGAAATCGTGCTGATCGCCAGGCCGGAGGTCTTCGCTACGCAGGTTCGAACCGTCCCCGCCGAACCGACCCTCAATTGACCAACCCGGCGCATCACCGTACCGTTTGCGAGCGCAAAACGTTGCTTTTCTGATAGGGACTGACCTACGGCTTAAGCTGGACCGCCCTGCGTCTTCCACGGATACGTGCGTTTCTTGACGGCCGCGTAGTTCGCGTCAAGCGCCGGATGCATCAAAACAATCTCCGCCATCCGCCGGGCCATGTTCATCACCTCGCGCGCCTCTTCGGGCCTGATCGAACGCCCGAGAAGCCTCTCCTCCCGGTAGCTGAGCCACTTTTTGATGACCTGGTATCCGCCGATGTAATACCCCCACACCGCGGCTGGGATGTTCTTCCAGTAGGCCTTGTCATTCAGGTACACATCGCGCGTGTCCGGGCCGAGAAGGGCCAAGAGTTTCTTGCGCGACGTTCCCCTCGCCTTGGCGGCCTGGGAGAGCCCTTCCAGTTCGCCTTTGTCGAAGGGGCGTTGGACGATCCTTCCTTTGCCGGGCATTGTCGCGCCGCCCTTTCCGGCGTGTCCCCATCCTGCGGCAACGGACAGGTCGCGCCCGGCCGGGTCAGCCGCCCCTCCCCCGACCTTCGTCAACACGCCGACTGTTCGCAGGGCGGAACAGATATCCCCCGCCGTTACCCCCGGAACATCCGCCTCAGTGTCCAGCAGAGCCGCGACCTTCCTGCCAAGGGCCCCCGATGCCTCCAATGCCTTCCGCGTGTCGGGAAGCGGAACTCGCGGCCAGTCGCGGCGAATCCCGTCGGCGTTTTCCGACAGGTATGCAGGCGAGTAGCCTATTCCCAGAGCGTGAAACCAGATAAGCCCGCCGGTTTCCACATCCGAATCGGGGTCTTTGACGCCAACGCTGTCCAGATACGCCCGAGCAGGAGTTGAAAGATTCGCCTTGGGTTCTGCCTCAAACATCACACCTTGCTTGCCCGTGCTTCCCGTGGGGCCCAAGCGGATCGGGAAGTAGTAAGCGTGCCCGCGCTGCAGATCGTTGTCACCCAACTGGCTAGTGAAGAAAACAGGCACCCCTTCCGGATGCGCAACGCCAGCGGGTCGGGACGCGAGAAAGGCGTTTCCCTCGAAGCATTGCTGCCAGAGGGCGGGGCGGGGTTCATTCCAAACGGGTCTGACACCAGTGTAGTAACACCAGCGAATCTCGAAGGGCCTGACCGCGTAACGCAGAACGCGTTGGTCATTGAACCGCTCTGAGGCCAGCGCCTTCCTCCTGGTCTTCCCTGGATGGAAGCGGGCCTGGGCCTGCGTCAAACCCGTGTGTCGCTCGCGGTATTCATCCCAAGCCAGGGCGGGATCGAAGTAGTCTCGCATGCGCGCTTCCAAGGGTTCTTTCTCGATATCGATCAGAGCCCCGCCACGCTTCTCCATCAAGCCGTTGCTGGGTGGTGCTTCGCAGATCTCCGGTAGCGTCGGCCAGGCGTTGTATTCGGCCGAGACGTTCTCCGGGCGGAAAGAATAGCGGTTCTCCCTGCAAGGCTTCGCGGGAGTGTAGCTAGCGTCCTTGGCGGGTAAGCTGGCCAGTAGGTCTTGTCTCTTGCTCGCGCCCCAGAGATGCCGGAAGCGGACGGTTGGTCTCCTCTCGCGTTTGTCTTTGCGGACAACAACACAAATGGCCGTGCCTACGCGAATACCTTCGCGGTTGTATTGGGTGGAGAAAACCGAAGGGTCGGGCTTCCCTTCAGGTGTCAGCTTTCCGGTTTCCCGACTGTCGCCATTCATGCAGTCAAACCACAGCTTGTCAAATTCCCCCAAGAAACGTTGACGCATGACAACGAAGGATGGATCGCCCAAGTAGGAGAAATTGGATATGAATGACACAACGCCCTTCCCCGTCATCTCGGCAATGCGGCGCTCGGCAAGGCGGAAGAAACGCACATACAGATCGTCGAGGTTGAACTTCTTTATTCCCCATCCGCCTTTGGACACCGGGGTATTGAGGCCTTCCTTATACGGGTCAACCAGCCCCTGTTCTTCCTTGGGGCTTACCCCGGCGAAGGCGTTGTATGGAGGATTACCTAGTATGACCAGGATCCGCGCATTGCGTTTGACCGCATCTGCGGCGTCGCGCTCTGCCTCGAGTTCTGGGAACAGGAGTTTCTTCGGTTCCTTAGGCGGTTCCCAGCCTGTAAGCGCGTTGGTGAGGTACACGCCGACGCGTTCATCGTCTGAGGCGGACAGCGGCGCGCCGAGCCCTCTGAGCATCAGCCCCAACTGAAGGTGGGAGACCACGAACGGCGCGGGAAGAAGCTCGAAGCCGAACACCCTTTCCATGGCCGCCTTCTTCAGGTCCGAGGCGATCAGGGCGTCGCCGCCCTTGGCCTTGAGCGTCTCGGCGATTCGCTTGAGCACTTCGACCAGATAGGCCCCGGTCCCGCAGCACGGGTCCAAGACGACCACGTTCGGATCGGCAAGCCCGTCGGGGATGTTCAGGCCGTCTTTGTCTCGCAAGGCGGCGTCCACGCGGGCCACCTGGTATTGGACGATCTCGGGGGGGGTGTACCAGACGCCAAGCTGCTTGCGAAGCTGAGGGTCGAATGATTGCAGGAACGGCTCATAGAAGTACTGCACGGCATGTTCATCATGGAATTTTTCGAAGAACCTCGCTCTGTCCACGCGGTTCAGCGCCGCGGCAGTCCAGTCCAGGACCTCCACCAATCCCAGCGGACCCAGCTTACTGGGGGTGGCAACTTCCTCGTAAAGCGCGCGGATGAAGGGAACGTGGAGCGTCCATTCGGCGACGCGCCAATCGAATGCGTCGCCGCGGTCGGGTCGCTCGCGGTGCCATAGCACCCATGCCGAGAAGACACCGTAGAAGATCGTCTGAACAAGCGTCGAGCGGAAGAAGTGCTCTCCCTTGTCCCCGGCAAACTTCATCCCGAGGGCCTGCTCCATCGCTTCGCGCACAGCAGCCAGGGCTGAGAGGTCTTTCTGGCGCTCGACCCGGCTTCTGGCGTCCCGCGCGTAGGAGGCCAGGAACCATGCCAAGTCTTGCGGGGACGAAAGCGGCGCGTTGGTAAGCATGACGCGCTTGAGGTATTCGCAGAATCGCTCACCGTGAGCGTCGGCTGTTCGCTGCGGGCGCGCGACGGCGTCCCAGAAGGTTTGCTCATCGTCAGCTAGGCTGTAGGCTTCCATCTCCTCGGGCTTGCCCTGTCCGTCGGCGCCGACGAGAAGGAACTGGCGGTAGTTGGTTACGAGCACCAGCCCGTATTCGCCAACGTAGCGTGCGACTTGCTCCCCGGCTGCGATGTCGGCGGCGTCCTGCGCGGGGGCCTTGACCTCGACGGCCCCGCGCTCGGGCAGTTGGCCTTGCTTGGGGGCCGGGTCGGATGCGCGCTGAAACTGGTTGCGCGTGAAAAGCCCGCCGTCGGGCTTGCCCGCACCGCGATTGGACAGGCTCACGACGCAGCGCACCTTGGGTTTGAGAGTCTTTCCGAGTTCGTTGAGAAGGCGCTCCAGCGCGCCGTAGTAGGACGTTTCGGGATCGCCGCCCCTTGTAGAGCGAATGTCCCTTAATTCTCTAAGGTAACTCCCCAGTGGATTCATACGGGCCTTTTACCGCAAACGCGGCTTGTGAGCAAGCATCCAGAGACCCCGGTCAAAGCAATTGCCGAGGCCGGGGGGATTGCTTAGACTGTTCGGCCATGAACGGAGACACAGTTACTCAGCGGACGGAGGCGGGATCGAGCGGCAAAGACGCAAGGCTGTTCGAGGAGAAAGGGGCGGCATTCGACAACGAGCGGTATCTTTCCGAGCAGAGCGAGGAGATACTCCGCCGGGCAGAACAGGCCGACGGGAAGCTTTACCTGGAGTTCGGCGGGAAGCTCGTATTCGACTATCACGCGGCAAGGGTGCTTCCGGGGTATGATCCGAACGTCAAGATCCGGCTGCTACAGCGTCTCAAGGACGACGCGGAGATAATACTGTGCATCTACTCCGGGCACATCGAACAGCGCAAACTTCGGGCGGACTTCGGGATCACCTACGACTCGGACGCGTTCAAGCTTATCGACGACGTGCGGGAGCGAGGCCTGAACGTCTCGGCAGTGGTCATCACGCGGTTCGACGGTCAGCCCAGCGTGATGAACTTCATGAGCAAACTCGAACGGCGAGGAATACGCGTCCTGACGCACGAGAGCATCAAGGGCTACCCTGCCGACGTTGACCTGATAGTCAGCGATCGCGGATACGGGGCGAACCCGTTCATCGAGACGGAAAGGCCGCTCGTGGTGGTGACCGGGCCGGGACCCAACAGCGGGAAGATGGCGACTTGCCTCAGCCAGGTCTATCACGAGAACCTCAGGGGGCGCAAGGCGGGTTACGCGAAGTTTGAGACGTTCCCGATCTGGAACCTTCCGCTTCGCCACCCGGTAAACGTAGCCTACGAGGCGGCGACGGCTGACATCCGCGATTTCAACATGATCGACCCGTTCCACCTGGAGGCATACGGAGAGACGACCGTCAACTACAATCGCGACGTGGAGAGTTTCCCGGTTCTCCAGACGATCCTGGAGCGGATAACCGGAGGGCGCGGCGTGTACCGGTCCCCGACGGATATGGGCGTGAACCGAGCGGGCTTTGCGATAACCGACGACGAGGCGGTCCGCCGGGCAGCCAGGCAAGAGGTCATCCGCAGGCACTTCCGAGCGGCCTGCGAGTACGCCATGGGGATGGCCGAGAAGCAGACGGTGGATCGCGAAGAGGTTTTGATGAAGGAGCTGAAGGTCGCCCCGGAAGACCGGGCGGTTGTGAGCCTGGCGCGAAAGGCGGCCGCGCAGGCAACACAAGACGGCGACAAAGGCGACAACAACGTGGTTTGCAGCGCGGCGGTCGAGCTTCCGGACGGGTCTTTTGCGACGGGTGTGAACTCTCCGTTGATGCACGCGGCATCGAGCGCGGTGCTGAACGCGCTCAAGCAACTGGCGGAGATTCCGGACAAGCTGCACTTGCTATCGCCGAGCATCATCCAGTCGATCGCGCACCTCAAGCAGGACTACCTGAGGCGCAAGAGCGTCAGCCTGGACCTGGAAGAGACACTGATAGCGCTGTCGATTGCTTCGACTGCGAACTCAGCGGCGGAGTTGGCAATGTCGCAACTGAAGCGCCTTCGCGGCGCGGAGGTGCACATGACGCACATGCCGACACCCGGAGACGAGATGGGCCTGCGGCGCCTGGGTGTGAACCTTACGTGCGACCCTCAGTTCGCCACGAGCAACCTGTTTGTAAGCTGACCTGCCAAGACCGCTGCCGCCCGCTCCGGTCGGATGTGTTCCACGGGGCAGCGCCATCCGCCTCTAACAGCAGGGATGTGCGGTCTTGGTCTGCTAGGCGCCTTCTTGTTCGGCAGGGGTCGTGGGCTTCTCGGCATCCTCTTCGGCAGGCTCTTCTGCAGCGACCTTCTTGATGGTAACTCCGAAGTAGCTCGACCAGAAACGCCCGCCCTCAGGCTTGATCATCACTGTTCCCTGCGCTCCGGAGACGGGTTTGGCCTTCTCGTGCGCCTTGAACTTATAGGTCATTTCATCGGCGACCGCTTCCTTCTCTCCGCTGAGCAGTGTCAGCCCGCCCGGGAAACTCTTCAACGTCATCGTCACCGGAGCGGTGAAGCCTTCATTGCGTGTAATCTTGACTGTAAGACTGGCCGTGCCTCCCTGATCCACGACTATCGGCCCGTCGTTTTCCATGTCAAAGGGCGGGCCGGTGAATTTCTTACCGCCTGGCCCGGCCTTCTCACACCCGACAGACATGACCATGGTCAGCGCGACAATACAGATGACGGTCGATCTCATCGTCTTCTCCTTATAGCCTTAAACGACGGACACGCTATCTCCAAGCCCGCGGCCGCGGGACATGCAGACAATACACTCGCATGGACCGCTCGGGCAAGCGCAATGCCGCCCCGCAGGCCCGGCCGATCAAACGGCTACTTGCCTGGCGCTGGCTTGGTCGCCAGCTTATCGGCGCCTTTGGTTAGCCACTCCAGGTTGAAGCGGGCGAATGTCAGCTTGCCGTAGTAGGAAACTCTCTTTCCGATCCTCTCGCCGGTTTCATAGATCAAGCCGATGGTCATGTCCGGCATGACGGTTAGGCAGCAGTATGCTCCCGTGCCGTCCCTGACGAGTCTGGAGACCGGCCAGGTCTTGCCTTCGTCGTAGCTCATGCGCACGGTCATGTTGAACCGGTGCCGCCGATCGGCGGGATTGGCGAACAGCAAGCGGTTCTTGGCGTTGACGTCGCCTGCCCTGGTGTACCGCAGCAGCGACGCCTGGCAGCCTCCGTACAACTGGCTATCGGTGAGCGTCTCATCGACCCGGGGTTTGCCCCACGTCCTTCCTCCGTCGGTGCTGATACAGACCGTGCGGTTAGGCTGGCCGCGTGTGTTCAGCATCAGCGAACCGTCTGCAAGTTCAACAACTTGTGTTTCGCTGACAGGCCCGGTTGTCTGTCCGCCTGCATGCCAGGTCTTCCCGTGGTCATCGCTGTAGATCACGCCGCGATAGGTCGGCACTATCAGGACTCCGTCTTCGGTCTGGATTCCCACGCCAGGACCCAAGGTCTGCCTGCCTGTCATCTCCGTCAGGTCAACCGGGGCAGACCAGCTTTCCCCTTCGTCGGTGCTGGTCATCATCAGCACGCCGGAGGCTAGCTTTCCCTCAATGACGCGCGAATGGTAATCGACAAGCAAAAATACCTTCCCGTCCACGCGGTCGATCACGGGCACGGGGTTCATGTAGGCGCTCTTTCCGTCTGTCGGGATGAGTATCTGCATCGGAAGCCAGGTCATGTTGCGTTTGCGCGTTCGCCCTGCCGGTACGCGCCCCTTCATCGAAGGCGGCATCCACACTCCCGTATTTCCGACGCTTCGCTTCAAGGCAAGGTGTGTCGGCGAGCCATCTACGCTGCTGTCACGCCTGGCCTCGCAGAACACCAGAACCGTTCCCTTGGCGGTGCAGACAACTGAAGGAATGCGGTATGTATTCACATCGTCGGTTCCGCCGACAAACACGTCGCACTCGTCGAACTTCGGCAGTGCTGCCGCTGAAGACGTCCAGATTCCGATGGCGAAAACTGCTGCTGAGAGAATTGATGCGTTGACCATCCCGATCTCCTTAGATTCCGTTCACTTTACTTGCCCATTGAAAGGCTGCCTCCGTCAACGGCGAGGATCGCGCCAGTGATAAAAGACGCCTCGTCACTGGCCAGGAAGGCAACCGCAGTAGCGACCTCCTCAGCAGTTCCCAGCCTGCCTATCGGATGTCGCGCGATTACGGATTCAAGCACCGTCGGGTCAGATAGCCAGTTCCTCGTCAGTGGTGTCTCGATGACCCCCGGGCAGATGCAGTTCGCCCGGATACCATCGGCTGCGTGAGCAACGGCCAGATGGCGGGTTAAGTTTACCACGCCTCCCTTGGCTGCGCTGAAGGCCGGGCCGCCCCAATTCCCACGGAGCCCGCCTATCGAAGATATACAAACAATGGCGCCTCCGCCTGATCTGCGCATCTCAGCAATGGCGTACTTCGCCGACAGGAAGACTCCCTTCAGATCTAGATCGACAATCCTATCCCAGTCTTGCTCGCTGGTGTCGTCCACCGTTCCGCCGGCGCCCTTGCCCGCGGAGGGCACAAGCACGTCCAGCCTGCCGAAGTGGGAGACCGTGAGAGTTGCCATCCGCTCGACTTCGTCAGACTTGGTCACGTCGGTGGGGATGAAGACAGCCTTGCCCCCTGCCCGGTCTATCTCTTGGCATACGTCCGCGCCGGCGCCTTGGTCCACGTCGGCGACGGATACCGCCGCCCCTTCCGAAGCAAGGCGAAGGGCGCAGGCTCTGCCTATTCCGGATGCTGCGCCGGTGATGAGAGCAACCTTGCCTTCAAAGCGTTTGTGCGTATTCACTCCTGCCTCTGGTTCCGCCTTATCTGCAAGGTGCAATACTAATCGGCATGTCCTTGGCACGCACGGTTATTTCGCTCATACAGCACCACCTGTGCAAATGCAGGTTGTCAATGCCCACGGAGATCGGTAAACTACCGGGCTAACTTGGCACGGTAGTACGCCCTGCCCAGGCCGAAAGGCAAAC
>Ga0272444_10000644_pt1 | contig 36283 bp, 20 predicted proteins | sample SSMForm13_FD_201033 | JGI IMG/M metagenome (GOLD analysis project Ga0272444, IMG submission 201033) | Marine sediment archaeal communities from Little Sippewissett salt marsh, Falmouth, MA, United States - SSM-Form-13 | ecosystem: Environmental > Aquatic > Marine > Wetlands > Sediment ...
GGCGGGGGTCTTGTCCGGGGCGGGCCCCTTCTTCTTGCCCGCTCGCTTGCCTCGGCGCCGTGGCTTGCCCTCCTTTGGCTTGTCTGTTGCTTTGGCGGCAGAGCTCGCGCGGGCCGCCACAATCTCGTCCAAGCTTGCCGTCTCGATCTGCCTCTTGCCTGGCTTGGCAAGGGGATCATGGTCCCATGCGACCTCTTTTCCCCTGGCGTTGGTGCAGGTCATCTTCATCTCGTCTCCGGCCATGCCGGCAGAAGCGCTGATGATGATCTTCTTCCCGGATGCGGTCTCCACGTCGCTTATCTGCTTCCTCTGGTAGTTGGACAGGTGGTGCTCCACTTCTCTGGTGACGGTCAACTCAATGCTGGCTACGTCTTCGTTAGCCGCCGCCCGTTGAAGGAACCTGATAAGCTGAAGCGATTGCGACTCTTCCGATTTTATCAGCCCGCTTCCGGCGCAGTGGTTGCAGGTGCGGTAGATGTTCTGCCTGAGCGACGGGCCTATGCGCTGGCGCGTCATCTCCACGATACCGAAGCTGCTCATTCTGAGTATCTTGACCTTGGCGCGGTCCGACTTCATGGCGTTGCGGAGGGTTCTCTCCACCGCTCGGCGGTTCTTTTCCTCACGCATGTCGATGAAGTCGATCACAATCACCCCGCCAAGGTCTCTGAGCCGGAGTTGGCGGGCGATCTCCTTGGCGGCTTCCTGATTGAGTTTCAGCGCGGTGGTTTCCGGGTTGGCCGAATCGCGGAAACGCCCCGTGTTGATGTCTATCGCCACCAGTGCCTCTGCCTGGTCGATGACCAGCGATCCTCCGGAGGGCAGCTCCACTCTTGGAGCGTAGATTTTCTCTATCTCGTCCTCCAGACCGTAGTCGTGGAACAGCCCGCTCTTGCCGTTATAGACGTCGATTCGGTGCTTCGTCCTCGGCATCGCCACCCGGAGGAACTCCAGGACCCGCCTTGCCGTCCGCTCGTCGTCACAGACGACACGCGTGATGTCCTTGTCGTGCACGTCCCTGATTGCCCTTATGAGAAGGTCGGATTCCTTATAGACCTCACCGGGGCCCTGAGTCTGGTCTATGTGGCTTTTTACGGTCTTCCAGAGACGCAGAAGGTAGTTCAGGTCTCGCTGCATGTCCCTCTTTGCCTTGCCGACCCCTGCCGTTCGCACGATGAAGCCCATGTTGGGTGGAAGCTTGAGTTTTCCGAGCAAGGCTCGGGCCTCTGCCCGGACATCCTCATCCTCGACCTTGCGGGATATTCCGAGCCTGCTCATTCCCGGCATCATCACCAGCAGCTTTCCGGGAAGGGACAGGTAGGTTGTCATGGTCGGGCCCTTCGAGCCTATGCCCTCCTTGGTCATCTGGACCACGATTTCCTGGCCTCGTTCGAGGCAGCTCTGGATGGGCGGTCTTTTGTGGTGAGGCTTTTTGCGGCCGACGTTCTCCACGGCGCCGCCTGCGCCATTCGGGAAGAACTGAGGGCGAACGTCCGATATGTGGAGGAAGCCGTGCTTACTGAGGCCGAAGTCCACAAATGCCGCCTGGATTGAGGGCTCTATGTTCACCACGCGGCTCTTGTAAATATTTCCAACGTGCGAGGCGCTGCTGGCCCGCTCTATATAGAGTTCCTCCAGCCTGCCCTCTGCAACGATCGCTATCCGGCATTCCTGCCCGGCGACCGTGTTGACCAACATTTCCTTTACCATGTCTGCTCCCCGACGATTTGTGTTCTCTCAGTCGCGCCGGCGCTTGTCGCCTGCGCGAGCATATGTCAGTCGTAATCGACCTGGGTTCGCACCATGACGGCAAGGTCCGCCCGTCCGTCCATGCCGATCGCCTCAAGCACCTCGGCGGGTTTTGCCCAGCGCCCTTCTGTCCCGCTAAGTGTCATACGAACCAGGCCGTCTTCCAGGTCGATCTGTTCCAGGCCAGGCCTTATGTCAACTGTCCTGCGTGCTGTCCGGTCTCGGCGGTCGGGTCCGGCCGACCTCTCGACGGGCCATGACTCAGCCTCTCGCAACTGCTGTATCCGCTCACGCACGCTGTCGATGCGGTCAGGAGCAATGGGCAACTCGCATTGAATCTTGACCGGGTGGGGCACGGAGGCAAGCTCTTCCGCCCTGGTGAAGCGCATTCCCATCGGCGCCTCGGAATTCAGCCTGCCCACCAGTTCGTCGCCGTCAACCGGTTCTGTGAGCGTCAGGACAAGCAAGTCGTCGCGAGCGGATAAGCCGACAGGTCTGGGACATGGCATCGATATGCGAGGGTGAGGGTTGAATCCCTGCGTGTATTTGACCGGGATTTGCGCTCTGGAGAGAACCAACTCGAGCGCCCGCATCATATCTCGGTGCGAAGCGAATCTCAGATCGCCCTCAACGGACAACCAGACGCCCCATCTATGCGGCTTTGCCGACTGTTTCACTTCAAGTCTTTTCGTTCTATGGTCGGACCGGACACGATCAGGCCGGACCCTGGATGAGCCCGACCTTCGGCCGGCTCATTGTTTCAATCGGTATAAGCTTCGGGCAGTATCTTGCGGATCTCTGCCCGGAGAAAGTTATTCGTCTCCTGGTCGGTCTGGAAGGTGCTGACCTTCTGGCTGAGCTGATAGGCCTGCCCCAGAGTAACCGACCGCACGACTTTCTTTATTTCGGGTATTGCCGGAGGCGAACATGAGAACGTTCGCAGGCCTAGCCCAAGCAGCAGGAGGGCGTACATCGGGTCTCCGGCGACTTCTCCGCAGAGGCTTACTGGCACGTCGTGGCGTTGTCCGGCGCGTATAACCTCCCTGACCAGCCTGAGCACCGACGGATTCGCCGGTGAGAACAGAGAAGCCACTCGTTCGTTCGCCCTGTCCACGGCAAGGGTGTACTGCACCAGGTCGTTCGTACCGATGGAGAAGAAATCGACCTCCTGGGCGAACGCGTCGCACATAAGCGCTGCCGACGGCGTCTCGACCATCATCCCGATCGGAAGGTCGTTGCGGTGATCCAAGCCTTCCTCCTCCAGGTCTTCGATCACGTCGCGGACCACCGTCTTGGCCTGGCGAAGCTCCATGAGGTTGGTGATCAGCGGGAACATGATAGACACCTGGTGGTCCACGCTGACTCTGAGTATCGCCCGAAGCTGCGTCTTGAACAGGGGGAGGTTCTGAAGGCAGTATCGTATGGATCGACAGCCGAGGAAGGGGTTTCGCTCTGGGAAACGTTGTTGAGACTGGGTGTACTTGTCTGCACCAAGGTCGGCTGTTCTTATGACGACCGGTCGTTCGCCCAGCGTTTCGAGGACCTGGGCGTATGCCTTGTGGTGGTCTTGTTCCGTCGGTTCTTCGGCCGCGCCGAGATATAGGAACTCCGTACGGTACAGGCCGATGCCCTGGCCGCCTTTCTCGACGACCGTGGCCGCCTCGGATGGGAACTCTATGTTGCCCAGAAGGGAGATCTCATGTCCATCGCGCGTGATTGCCGGAAGGTCGCGGATCGCGTCCAGGCTGTGGATGAACTCGACTTGCTGCTGCTGGTACTTCCGGTATTCGGCAAGTGTATTGTCGTCCGGATTGATGACAACAACGCCCCGGTTGCCGTCGATGATTACGGTGTCTCCTCCACCGGCCTCGGCTGTTACGTCGTTTAGCCCGACGACGGCGGGTATCCCAAGCGCTCGGGCGACGATGGCCGTGTGGCTGGTCTGCCCGCCGGCGTCTATCGCCAGTCCGCGTATGTGTTGGCGATCCATGCTTGCCGTCTGAGAAGGGGTGAGGTCTCGCGCCAGAACCGCCACGTCGCGTCTCAAGTGGGAAAGCGATTGCCGCGACTGTCCGATCAGGTTCCGGAGCAGACGCTTCTCGATGTCGTAGATATCCTTGACCCTGTCTGCAAGGTACTGAGGCATGGAAAGAAATTCCTTGGCATACCCACGAAGCACGGTGGCTACTGCGTACTCCGCGGTTACGTGCCCTCCGAGGATCGTCTCCTTGAATTTCCCTGCCAGGACCTGGTCACTAAGCAGGCCGAGATGGAAGTCGAATATGCTGGCGGTTTCCTTTCCGAGTTGCTCGGCAGTTCGCTTGCGAAGGTCAAGGACCTCTTTCTTGGATACGGCGACTGCTTTGCGCAAACGATCATGCTCGGCGCGTGCATGGTCAACCGGCACGTGCCTTTGAGGAATGTCGAATTCCTCGGTGTCGAGCACAACCGCCGGCGCAACGGCCACGCCGAGAGAGACCCCAATGCCTTTCTTAATTTTCATTTGCGGGTAGCGCGGCGGTTACCTGCGAAGGGTCTCGCTCCCGCCGCTTCCAGATGTCACTATTCGTCCTGCATCTCGCCGAAGCCATCCTCGACGAGTTTGGCCAGCGCCTCCACCGCCTGTTCGGCGTCCTGCCCGTCGGCGCGTATCGAAAGCACGGTTCCCTTCGTAGCAGCGAGGCGCATTACGGACATTATGCTCTTTGCATCGACCGTGAGAACTCCGTTCGACACTTCAGTTTTGCTGGAGAAACTGTTGGCGGTTTCGACGAACTGCATTGCCGGCCTGGCGTGCAGTCCGAACTTGTTCGGTATTGCCACTCGTTTTTCAATGCTGGCCAAGTCGCTATTCCGTTATCGGCCGCCAACAGCGATCTGCTCCGGGCGCTCCAGTGCAATCTTCCGGGATGCGCGTTGGTTAGCTTCCGCAGCTAGGCGAGTTCATCGGCTTCGCCAACGAGGATCTCAACGGCCTCCTTGGTTGTGCTTTGGCGAAGGAACTTCCTGAACATGTCGCGCTGAACGTGCTTAAAGATGGTCTCCATCGCCTGGAGGTGCTCGTCAGGACCATCCGGGCTAGACAGAAGTAGCAGCACCGAATACACCGGTTTTGAGTCCAACGCCGCAAAATCTATTCCCTCTGCGGACAAGCCTATCGTGGCTATCGGCTTGCGTATGCCCTTGCGCTTGGCATGGGGCAGCGCCACTCCCTTGCCAATCCCCGTTGTCGCCTGGGCTTCGCGGTCCAGGACGATCTTGGTGACGTCATTGACGCTGTTTTTGGGGATAGCACCAGCGGAGGCGAGGGCCTGGACGAGCTCGGCAATGGCGTCTTCTTTGCTTGTTGCCTGGAGTTGCGGCACGACAGCATCAAAGACGATGATTTCCGATAGCTTCATTTGATACTCCTGCAGTGTTTCCTGTTCGTCCCAGCCTCACTCGGGTGTGGTAGAAACCTGGCCTCTGCGCGCACAACCCATTCAGGCCGGACTAAGAGTTTACATATTCCCCGGCGCTTCCGCCAGCCCCATACGGGGCGATTCCGGCCCAAAGGTCCGATCAGGCTTGGCTTGTGCCCAGATCGGCCGTCTCGCTGTGTGTGGGGCCTTGATGGTCGCGCACTTTGTCTTTGTGCCTGCGGAGTTGCTCGGAAACCTTGTGCAGGCACTGGTCTATGCACGAGTACATCTCGTCGGAGTGGTGACTTGCTACAAAGGTGCTTTTCTTCCCGGATGCGATGATCTCCACCGAAGGCTTGTCCGCCTCCAGGTCCAGGATCACCTCTATGGTGTGAAGCCTGTCGTAGAAGCGTGTCAGCTTCGAGGCCTTATTCTCCACGTACTCTTTCATGGCGTCCGTCACGTCCATGTGACGCGCTTTAACCACTATATTCACTCTGGTTTCTCCTCGTGACCGGCCTCTGTCGATGCGGGGAAAACGCCTTGGGTTGCCTCCTGTATCTCCGCCTTGCTCAACTGTTGGTTTATCGGCATAATCACGCCCCCGCTTACCGTAAACCGCAGGGCGTCGTCTATGCTCATCGGAAGGTCCACGACCTCCTTCCTACTCACTGTAATTGTATAGCCGGTAAACGGGGTAGGGCTGGAGGGGATGAAAACAGTAAGCAGATTGGCCCCCAGGTTCTGCTGCACCGTCCGCATTCCCGGACCTGTCACCAAGCCGACCGACCAGCAACCTTTGCGCGGGTACTCCACGGCCACCACCCGGGAAAACTCCAGCTTTCGCTGCGGAGACAGCAGGTAATCCGTCACCTGCCGTATGTGTGGGTAAACCAGCTTGAATATGGGAAGTCTGACGAACGTACGCTCGATAATTCGCCAGACGCCGCGTCCGATGATCGAGGCAACGATCCGCCCGAAGATGTATATCGCCACGAACGCCAGAAGAAAGCCGACCCATCCGAAGTGATACGTGTCCCAGAACGCCCTTACCGACTCCCACTGTTCCGCGTTGCCCGTCCAGCAGAACTCGGAGTGCGTGAAGAGGCAGGCGAGTTGAACGACTATCCATTGGACGGCCGCGTTGAGATACCTTCCGACGTACTTCTGGACCTGCGTGAAGAACCAGATCAGCAGTAGGGCGGTTACGAATACGGGCAGTCCAGCGGCCAGTCCGCGTACGAAGAAACGCTTGAAATCGTCGCTGAAGCGTTCAGCCACCTGCCAGCTCCCGGATGTGTGAGCCTTGCGACCGGTCTGGACCGATCGCAAGGGAGTTTATCCATGCTGCTCAGGCCAGTCAAGCGCCTTGGTTTGTGGGAGGCAAATTCCGCCCCGACTGCCTTCCAATCTGCCGCAATCCATAACGGTGTATGTCGCGTGGAATCGGCTTCGGATAGAGGACAAGTTCCTATGCGACTACCAAACGGCAGTCTTGCCAAGGAAATTCCGTAAACACATCGCTTTCCACAGGCGTCTATCTCATAGACACTGCACGAAGGAGGTCCGCGTGGCGGATACGACCGGCGAATACGACCGCTTCATCGATCCGATCGAGGAAAGGATAATCAAGTGCATCTGGGGCATCGTCCGCGATCAGCACGATGCCGAAGACGCACTGCAGGACCTCTTGGCGAAGATCTGGAGGCGACGTAAGAAGATATTCTCCCACCCGAATGTCACGGCAGTCGTCCTTCGGATGTCCGCTAACTCCGCTTACGACGTTCTCCGGCGCAGGATCAGGCAAAGAGCGAGAGCTGCCCGAGGCGCACCTGTAGCGGAGTGGCAATCCCATGCGCCCCGGCCAATTGAGGCCATGGTCGAGCGAGAGCAGCGCCGGCAGGTGCTGCAGGCAATCAGCCGTCTAAGCCGCAAGCAAGCCGCCGCGGTCCTGATGAGACTGGTGGACGAGATGCCTTACTCACAGATAGCCTCAGCCCTGAGGTGTTCCGAGACCACCGCCCGCGTTCATGTCCAGAGAGGAAGGGAGCGACTGCGAACACGGCTTGCTCATCTGAACCCCATGACATCACGAGGTGAAGCATGAATCAGCAGCACTCCGGAAGCGACAACAGCGACGCCATACTCAGCGAGATGCTCTCCGACGAAGTACCGGTCGAGGCACGGTCAGCCATGCTTACGCAGTTGCGGGCGTTTCGGGAGAGGCTCCAGACCGATAAAAGGGAAACAGGCGTTGCTTCTGCTCCGCATTACTCAGTCGCCTGGCCCAAGACGCTTCTCCGAGCAGGTATCGCAGCAGTGGCGCTCACGCTGGTTGCCGTTGTGGGATGGCTGGCCCTCAGCGGCGAAGAGGCCGTCGCCGCCCCGACGTGGAACGATATCACGCGCCAGACAACCGGCGTCATCGCGGCTTACCTGGACGCCTCAACGTACGACGGAGAGAGGTTGATTCGCCGGGAGGAGATATGGTTCACGTCGGCGCCGGCGGTGCGCCAGATGTCGTACGAGCTCATCGACGGGCAGGCGGTTCCGGCATCCGGCGCCATAGCCACCCCGGACGCGGCAGTGCGATGGAACGAGCAGACATGCCTTGCCGAAAACGCCTCCACTGACAACCCCTACATGGTGCAGGCGAGAGCGGCCGGTATGTTCCAGGCCGTTCTTGGAATGTCTGTCTTGGCCGACCAGCCCCTGGCCGACATCAAGATCAACGGTCAGCAGGTCGAGTTTCACCCGGCCGGCGAGGCCCATCCGGCAGATGCGACCCTCCGCGGCTACCGCCTGCGGACCAGGGAACCGCAAGCTGCTCTATACCCGCTGTTCGAGACCTTGGTCTACTGGTTCGACGCGAAGTCAAATGTGCTCCGCCGCCTCAGTGTCGTTCATGGCGATGAGCGGACGGATATGGTCGTGCAGATCGACCCAGAACTGCCCGACGGTTGGTTTGACCCGGTGATACCCGACGGTTTCCATGACGTGGCCGCCGGCATCCGTGCCCGCCTGAGCGACGACGTTCGGGAAGTGTACGACCAAGTTGCGGCGGCCAGACAGCGGTTCGGCGACTACCGGGCGATAATCTGGCGCGACAATGCCGGCCATGGACGATGGCCGACACACCGGGAATCCGCCTCAGGACTCGCTTGGCGGTGCGACATGATCGACGGGGTCTCCGCATTCGCCGCAGCCAAGAGCGGGGACAACCCGCACCGGTACGTCGAGACCAGCCCCGATGAACCGTTCGCAACTGCCTGGAAGGAAGTAAACCGGAGCGACTACGGGCTTGAGATAACCGCCATGCGATGGGACGACCGATACGCCATCGTCCATTACAAGCTATCCGGGCGCGGCCCGCGAGTATCGGCCAAGCTGTTCGACACGCTTGGCCCGGCCGGATACGAAGGCCCTTACTTCGACCCGGCAATACGGTTCGTGTCCTGGCCGGAGTGGATCTCGTGGGAGAACCTGCATCCGCACGGACGGAACTTGCGCGAGCCCGCCCTCCAATGGCGTCTTCTGCCGGCGTCCCCGGACAGACCCGAAACCGTTACTGTGGAGGGCCGGCGCGATCGTGGCGACCTGATCTACGTGCGATATACATTCGACAGCAGCAAGGACTGGTTGTGCATCCGACAGGAATTGCGATACGCCAACCGAGACAGTGATGCCATGACAGTGGCCGAGACCGCCCGGACGGAAGACGGCTTCTGGTATCCCAAGTGTGTTTCCACCGGAATCTCAGGTCATGGGAGTACATATCGCTACTCCGTCGCTCGCGGGTCGCCCCAGCCGGAGTTCTTCGACTGGCCGGAAGGTGTTCCGCAACCCACCGACCCCTTTGGGGCGCTCTTCGGCGGAAGGTCTGGTGCAAAGTCAGAGGAGGCCGACTTGCCTGAGACCGCCAAGGGCAAGTTCACGGCCTTCGAGTCACGCGGACTGCCGCGAGGGTTCGATACCAGGAAGGAATCTGATGACCATGGACGAATGGTGAGAAACATGCGCGAAATAGCCCGGTCGCTCTGCCGCTATGCCAACAGGCATGGCTGGAATCAACCTGAGACATTACAGGAACTCGTCGATGGCGGGTATCTGGAAGCCGAACAGTTGGCCAACCCGCTACATCCCGAGGCCGATCCGCCGTTTGTTTACATCCGGCCGGACAAGAAACTCCCCAACTCTCAGGAGCGGATGGTGCTCTACGAGCCGTTCGACAAGTGGCCGGGGGTCGTAACCGTCACGTTCCAAGACGAGTCGGCAGAGCATATACACAGCAAGGCGGAGTTCGACAAGCTGCTCCACGAGGCGACGGCGCCCGCCCCGCCAAGCCGACCCTATGGTGATTGAGGCCGTTCCGGCCACTGGGCGTTGGCGTCCGTGCGGAACTGCCTCGGTCTCCGCGTGTCGCCGTCTTTGCCGCTCGTAAGGATGCGCGAATGCAGGATCGGTCCGGTCAGCGTCGTCTCCTCCATGCCGGAATCGCCATCGCCAGAAACAGCAGCAGGGAGGTCGGCTCGGGAACTATCTCGAACGCTACTAAGTCTACGCTCTCGAGCTGATATGTGGCTGTGTTGGAGAAGTCCACCGCCGCAAGCGTCTCGCTGGCGTCCCATCCGCTTCCGTCGCCTGCGGAGGAATTAGCGCTGGTGGCCAGGTCGAAGTAGAGCCAGTAAACCTGGTCCACGTTGAGATCGAAAACGAGCGTGTCGGAGTAATCGATCACGTAGAAGCCGGCGCCGCCACCGATCTGCCCGACCCAATCTCCGGTCACGTCCAGATCGTCCATGGCGTCACCGTAAGCGGTGATCCGGGCTGAGCCTCCCATTGAAGCAACGATGTTGTCGTCTTCATCAGAGACGAATACCTGGAAAGAACCGTACCCGTTGGCGCTCCTTCCGGGCGTCGGCTCGATGACCTGCCATGAGCCGGCATAGTCCACAGCCAGGCTGACCCGCACCGGCGTTCCTGCCGGGAGGACGTCGGAGGTCACCACCAGTTCCTTCCACGAACCCACGTCTGAGGCCATCGACAACTCACCTGGCCCGAAGGGATCGTGGTAATACAGTATGGGGCAAGCCTTTATGGTTCCGGTTTCCGGCGTAGAGATGTCCGCGTAACCGTAGGCGGTCCCTACGATGTTCGGGTCCATCCACTGCCAGGTGTAGCTTTGCTCTTCTGTAAGTTCACAGTCCTCGTCGGGGGTTTCGTATCCGCCCACGCGCATCCAGACTCGCGATACGTCACCGTGAGTGGTTACAGCCAGGGCGACGTTCTGAGCGCATAGAACAAGGAAAACGCCGACGGCCAGGGAGATTGAGAGCTTGATTCCTTCCATTTTCATTTCTCCTTTGGGGTGATGTTGAAAGCGCAAGCAGCCAGCAAAACGAGAAGAGCATCCCGATCCTGCAGAAAAAACATACAAATGGTCGGAGCGAGCGATAAAGCCCCTTCCCGTCCAAGCAGAAAAATTATAAGCGAATATCCTTTGATGTCAAGTAGTTAATGGAGACTACTATGGTCTAAGGATATTTCCGCTGGGTAGGGTCAGGTCTATCCGACCGATGTGGCGCCGCCGTAGGAGGCAATCGCCTCGGCGAGGGCATCGACGGTGTGAGGGCAGGCGGTAACGATGGGGCGATGCCCTGCTGCTCTTATAGCATCCGCGGTGACTGGCCCTATCGCCGCCAGCTTGACCGAAGAGACATCCACACCGGCAGCGGCGATTCTGCCCAGCAGCTCGGACACGGACGATGGGGAGGTCAGGGCGACCCAGTCAAGGCGACCTGCTCGCGCGGCTTGGATCAGTCGCTCAGGCATATGCTCGACGAGCTCAACAGAATAGGCGTGGACCTCATCAGCGAGGGCGCCCGCTGCGCGGAGCATAGTTGCCAGGACGGCGGTGGCAGCACTTGACCTAAGCAGGAGGACCCTCTTTCCTGTGAGGTCGTATTTGGTCGCGAGTTCCTGTCCGAGCGCCATAGTCGTGAATTGCCGCGGCACGAGGTCGGCCTTGAGGAAGCTCTCGGCAAGAGCGCGAGCGGTCGGCTCGCCCACGGCGGCGATGCGTACACCGGCGAAGGCTCGGGCGTCCTTTCCGAGTTGGTCCAGGCGGTCGAGTGCTGCCCGGACGCCGTTTGCCGAGGTGAAGGCGACCCAGTCGAACTCCGCCAGATTGCTCAGGGCGCGATCGAGCGATTCGAGATCGTCGGTTGGCAATATACGGAATGTCGGCGTCTCAATGACATTCGCGCCCTGCCTGGCGAGAGACTCGGCAAGGTTGGGGTCGGAAGGGATCGGCCGCGCAATAGCGACGGTTTGTCCGAACAGTGGGAGCTTCTCCAGCCAAGCGATCCGCCGGCGGATATTGACGACCCGCCCGACAAACACCAGCGCCGGTGGCTTGATGTTCGCGGACTCGGCGTCGTCAGCGAGGGCGCCCAGTGTGGAGACCACGGTCTTCTGGTTGGGCATGGAAGCGTTCTGGACGACGGCAGCCGGCGTACCTGCCGGTCTGCCCGCCCGGATGAGTTTATCGGAGATTCGTCTCAGCCTGGCGACAGGCATGTAGAAGACGACAGTCTCAATTCTCGCCAGGGCGTTCCAGTCAATTGGCGGCGCCGACTCGTCTTCGGCGCGGTGGCCTGTGACCAGAGCGACGGTCGAGCTGAATCGGCGGTCGGTAAGGGGGATCCCGGCGGAGGCGGCGGCTGCGGAGGCGGCGGTAACGCCGGGAATGATCCTGAATTTGCATCCGGCCTCGGCGAGGGCTTCGGCCTCCTCGGCCCCTCGGCCGAACACCATCGGGTCTCCGCCTTTCAGGCGAACGACTAGCTTGCCTTCCAGGCATCTGTGAATCAGCAGTTGGTTTATTTCGTCCTGGCTTCGGCTGGGAGCGCCGGGTTTCTTTCCTACGTAGAGCTTCTCGGCATCTTCGGGTGCAAGTGCGAGGATGTCCTGACCGGCCAGGCGGTCGTAAGCAATTACCTCAGACTTACTTATCCATGAGACTAACTCCGGAGCGACCAGGCTCGCCGGCCCGGGGCCAGAACCGGCGATGATTACCAATCCATTATTCGATCTTGAACTCATGGCGATATTCTAGCGGGCTTTAGGGGGCGCCGGGGCAAAAAAAGCCGCACTTAGTTAAGGTGCCCCTCGGCAGGGCCGATTCCACTGTTGGCGAGACGGTCAAGGAGCGATCCAGAGATGTCCGAGACAGCGAAGTTAATGCCGGAGCGGCGTCACTTTCCGCGAACCCAACTCCAGATGAAGGTCCAGTGCATTCGCTTCGATCCCGACGGCGGGGATGTCGTTGACGTGCTTGACACTATCAACATATCTCGCAGCGGGCTCGGGGCTTTGGCGCAACGACCCTATTACCCGGGTCAGAGGGTTCTGCTCTGTCTTCCGCTAACAAGCATGGGGGGGCGGAGGAACATCTACGCCACGGTTATCCGCTGCCGCCTCGCGGAAGAAGGCTATAGCATAGGTCTCGAGTTTGACGCGACTTCCTCGGGCATCTGGCAGACTGACAAGCCGGCAGCGGCCGCCGCTTAAACGAGCCCGCGCATTCATCAAGAAAAGCGGCTTTCACTTCGGGGATTGCACCTGCCAAGACCAATCTTCTTTCGGCAGAAGCGGCTTGACTTGCCTGCGCCCGCGAATAAACTTGTGTGCACGGTCGCACTGTGGCGATACCGAACCAAGTGTTTACATTCTGGGGAATGGTGTAACGGTAGCACGACTGACTCTGGATCAGTTAGTCAAGGTTCGAATCCTTGTTCCCCAGTTGTTGTTTCAGGGCCTCGCCAACTGAATCTGGCGGGGCCTTTTGGCACGCGGTGGAGTGGGTGGGGTTCGCTGCGGGACAAGGGGCGGTGCGGGAGAAATCAACAAAAGCTTAAGTTGTTGATGCAAAAGGGTTAATCTCCAGTAACCTTCGGGGCTTTCCGCCCATGTCTGTGGGCATTTTCCACCTTGCATAAATTGCCTTGGGCTAGTAGGATAGTACTATTAGTCCCTGCCTTGCTGGGACGGTTATTTGCCCGGCCTGCTCGATGAACCCAGTCGATCCGGCTGTAGGAGTACAACCTAGGATCTGCCATAGTTGGCTGAGGGAACAAAGCTCGGTCTCTTTGCACACCTTGCCGGCGCCGCAGGGCCGGGTCCGCTTTAGGCAGTAAACGAAGTAAGGGAGATGTCCTATGCGTGATGATCGGTCTCACTTGCCCGCTCTTGAAGGCCTCGAACCCCGCCTCCTGCTAAGCGGCTCGATATTCCCTGACGGCGCACTGTACGGAACCCAGGAAGTGGAGCCCGCCGGTGGGAACCCGCATTCTCTGACCGGCGATGAGGTCTTTGTTGATGAGTTTGAGTGGATTGGAGACAACGCCGACTACGACTGGTGGTTCGGCTGTGCGCCCACGGCGGCCGGCATGCTCACTGCCTATTGGGACCACATGCTCAGCTTGGACGATCCCCAGGCCGACGCGTTCCCGGGCGACCCGACCGACTGGATATATACCGATATCACCACGGCGATGGACTGGATGTTCATTGAGCCTAGCGGAGTCCACGAAAACATCGACCGCAGGTGGCTGATGGAATCCGACCTTTTCTCCGTTCCCAAGTACGCCAACGGGGCGATCAGCGGGTGGTCTCATCTCTACGAAGCCGACTGGTATTCGCACCTGGAGTTGAATGGCGACGGCGAGGTCGAAATATACAGGGAATTCACCGAGGACACCTGGTTCGGCCACGCGCCGGATTCGCTCTCGGACTTCCTTCTCACCCAAACCATCCGCGACGTGCCGACCGTGGTTGAAGGCGAATCGGAAACCGTGGGTACGACCTTTTTCGGTATGACTGATCCGTATTCCGTTGCCCAAGGACTGGCCAACTGGTTCGCCTGGGACGACCCGCGCACGATGGAGAACGAGTCTTGGCAAGTCGATGCGGATTTGACGTACTTGAACCTCGACTCTCAGATCTTCCTCAGTTTCGATGATTACGCCGCATCAATAGACGCCGGCGAGCCGATGCTTCTGTTCGTCGAGGCGAGAGAATTCAATACGGACGTCAACGACTGGGTGATAACTGCTTCACACACCGTTCTGGGCGTGGGCTACATTCCCGAGGATCCTGAGGACGAAAACTCAGAGAAACAGGTCCTGCTTTACACCGGTTGGAATACCGGGCTGGAAGCATGGGGCTGGGGTTCGCTCTTGGGCATGGGTGGGGTCGAATGGAACGGTGAGACCGAAAGCGGCTATGACTTCAACTTCGTCGGCGGGGTCTCGATGACCAAGCCGACCCGAAGCGCCGAACTTGGCGGCTACGTCGCCATCGCCCACGAAGATGTGTCCGACCTGGATGTGTTCATCGGTCTGGGCGATCCGAACAACCCGGCTTGGCTGAGCGGAGACCTTGCCGATGGGCATGTGGGCGCGAACCTGGTTCTGACCGATGTCGATTTGAGCGGGGCAATACCTGCCTTGGAGGCGCTGCACGCCGCCGGTCAGACCGAGCAGTGGTTCCTCAAGGTTGGCGATTCGGCCAGTGCGCCTCGCGATCACGTCAGCGAGATCATGGACTTCCAGGTCCGCTACGACGGGCAGACATGGTGCACGGGCGAGATGGGCACCCAGATCGGCTTGGGAGAAGGTAGAACGATTTACCTTACCACCGACCTGATGGGCAGCATCAGCGGAACGTGGTACCAGGACAACAACGCCAACGGCCAGGACGACGGAGAACCGGGCGTCGCGGGCCAGACTGTCCTGATGTTCAAAGATATCGACGGTGATGGGCAGTTCGGGTCGGGCGAGCAGCAGTACTCGACGGTCACCGACGGCGACGGTGGATATACGTTCGACAATCTTCTCCCCGGAACCTACGTGGTTTACCAGGAGATTGCCGCAGGACGTGTGCCGACATCTCCGGCCCCGATGGGGGTACAAGTTGTCCCGTTGGCGGGACAGGACCTCACTTCCGTCGATATGGGCAGCTACGAACCGGGCTCCATTTCGGGCTGGCTCTGGAACGACGTGGACGGCGACGGAACGCGCAACACCGGAGACGAACTCCTGCCGGGCGAGAGCATATGGATCGATCTGGACCAGGACGGCCTGTTCGACGCTCCGCAGACGGAAACTTTCAATTCGGTCGATACTCCGACGGCGCTTCCCGATCTGACGACGGTTACTTCGGAAGTTCACGTCGCCGGTCTGGAGGGAGTGGTCCTCGACCTGGAGGTCACGTTGACGCTGACGCACACCTTGCTCAGCGACCTGCAGGTTTCCCTGGTGAGCCCGTCGGGAAGGTCCGTTGTCCTGACGAGCAATTCCGGAGGGAACGTAACCAACTCGACGATGACCTTCGACAAGTCAAGCCGTCCGCTGATGGAACTGTTTGAGGGCCAAGACGCCAACGGTATCTGGACGCTCATATTGGCCGACTCATCGGCCGGTGAAAGTGGAACGCTCGAAGACTGGTCGGTGACAATCGAGGCCGGCGAGCCCCACGGAGAGACCTTCGGGCCAGGGCTTTACACCATTTCCGGGCTTGTCCCGGGCGAGTACGCGGTAGCGCCGGACCTTGACCCGACTTGGGAATACACCACGCCGCTGCCTGGTCTGGTTACTGTCGAGAGCGGCTCGGATCTCACGGACGTTGATTTTGGCGTGCGGGTTGCGGATCTGCCTGACCTGAGGCCGACCGGTCCTGGCGAAAGCGATTACTCGCCCGCGATGGTTCTTCCGGGCGACAATTGGCAGGCGGATTGGCGGATAGAGAACGTCGGCACTGCCGCCGCAGGCGAGTTCAACGTGGGGTTCTACGCCTCGTTGGACGCAGACATAACCGCCGACGACTACTATCTGGGCGAGGTCACCGTCGCGGGGCTCGATTACGCTGCTGGAAGCAACGCTGCCGATGTCAGCCTGATTCTGGATTCTTTCCCGAGTATTCCGGCCGGCAACTACTACGTCGGAGTGGTCATAGACCCCGCCGGCGACGTCCTTGAGACCGACGAAACCAACAACTCCGCTGCCGACGACGCATACCCGCTGTCAGTTCCGGGCATAAGCGGAAGACTCTGGGCCGAACAGAGCGGAAACGAATTGTGGGACGCCTCCGAGCCCGTTCTGGGCGGATGGCGGGTCTTCCTCGACGGGACAGGAAACGGCATCGTTGACGGAAGGCTGACCGGAACGGAAGTGTTCACCACAACCGATGCCGACGGAGTGTACTCGTTCGCCGGTCTGACAACCGATACCTACCACGTAAACGTGGCTTTCCAGTCGGGCTGGACGCCGGCCTTTAAACCAGGCGGAGCCCTGGTCACCATAGGCGACCTTACAGAGGTCCACTCGAATGTTGATTTCGGGTTGCTCTCTCCGGTCGATCTCTACGATACGGGCCCCGCTACCAGCAACTTCATTCCGTCCACGGTGGTCGTTGGGCAGACCTGGAGCCTCTGGTGGGATATCAGCAACGCCGGAAGCGAGACTGCCCTTGCGGGCCAGTTGGACTTCTATGCCTTTGTCGATGGTCAGGAGATTGCGGAAGGGCATCTGCTGGGCTCGGCCGATATCGCGGACAACCCGATTCCGGGCGGCGGGTCCCAGACATTCCAGCTTCCGATAACGGCATTTCCCCGAATTCCTGCGGGAACCTATTACGTCGGCGTTGTGATAGACGCCGAGAACGAGACCATCGAGCTTGACGAACTCAACAACACAGGCGTTGACGATCAGCTCCTGCTTGTGCTTCCCGAGACCGACCTGACCAGCGTTGGCGCGCAATGGGTTGGCAGTGCTCCGGACATCGTGCATGTCGGTGACGACATGGAGATCATCTGGACAGTGGCCAACGAGGGCTCGGCCAGTTCGGGCGGATTCTTCGTGGACCTCTACGCCTCTGCCGATACGCTGGTGACCTCCGCAGACATCCACATTGCCGGCACCTGGGTGGCGAACGTGGGGTCAGGTCGGCAGATGGACGTCGAGCTGGTCGTCCACAGCCTGCCCCAGTTGCCCGTTGGCGAATACTTCATTGGGGCAATCATTGACGGAACGGACATAGTCTCCGAGAGCAACGAAGCCAACAACACCGGCGTGGACACCTCGGTTGTTCTAACCGTTCCGGGCATAGTCGGATCGGTGTTCGACGATGCCGACGGAAATGCTGCGTGGACCGGAGGAAGCGACCCCACCTTGACAGGAAGGGTCGTCTATATCGACGCCAACGAGAACGGCTCTTTGGATAAGGGCGAGATGTACACCCGCACCGACGCGGCGGGCAGATTCTGGTTCGCCGGGCTGGACACCGGCGACTATCAGATCGCACAGGTGGCGGGGCTTGTCCCCGGTACGTTGGCCGCTTGGCAGAACTGGTCGCAGACGCTTGCGGGCGAAAACCCCGATGGTTCTTACACCGTCTCCTATACGCTGGACGAGTTTGTCACCGAAGGGCTCTACTTCGGTAACGCCCTTAACTCCAAGATCGGCGGGAATGTCTGGCATGACATGAATGGTGACGGATATCCCGACACCAGTCTGGATGTGCCCGTCAATATCCGCGAGTACGTTCTCTTCGATTGGCAGGTGCAGATCTTCCAGGACGTAGACGGCGACCTGACATGGGATCCGGGCGAGTGGCGGGAGACCACCTATACCCTTGGCGTGTGCCCGGGAACCTACCAATTCGCGGACTTGCTGCCGGGCGTTTACGTGATCCAGCCGACGCTGATGATATACACGCAGGGCATCATGGGCGATCCGGTTTACACCTCCCAGCAGACTCCTTGGGTCGTTGAGATCGTCGGCGGGATGATGGTCGGGGCAAGAAACTTCGGTGTGGCCAACTCAACGTCCATCAGCGGGAATGTCTGGGAAGACATGAATGCCGACGGCGCCCAGGATACGAACGATCTGGGAATCGGGCTATGGCGAGTGGAACTCGACAACGGTCAGGTGACCTACACAGACGGCAACGGTGATTACGTCTTCACCGGTCTGGTGCCCGGATCGTACACGGTCACGGCCGAACAGAGGCTCGGATGGACCCAGACCTATCCGGCAGCAGGACAATGGGATGATGTCACTGTCTTAAGCCGCGCCGGAGGATCCACGCCTGCTGTGGGCCTGGATTTCGCCAACTATCAGTACGGACAGATCACCGGTATAGTCTGGCATGATTATGACGCCGACGCATACATGGCTGCCGAGGAAGACGGCAGGATGGCCGGATGGGTTGTCTTCGCCGATCTCAACGGAAACGGAACCCTCGGCGCCGGCGAGCCGTTCGACCTCACCGATCCCAGCGGCGTCTATGTGCTCGAAGGACTCATGCCCGGAACCTACGAGCTCAGAGTGCAGTTGCAGGGCAACTGGCGGCAATCGCATCCGGGCCAGAGCGCAGACTGGTCGAATTCCGCTTTCATCTTCAGTGGTCTTGTCTATGGAGACGAGCCTGCCGAGGAATCGAACTTCGGCGTTTACCTTCCCGGAACGATAGCTGGCTTCAAGTGGGAGGACCTCGACGGAGACGGTTCCTACGACATTGCCAGTGAGCTCGGCCTGGCTGGATGGGTTATATTCCTGGACCAGAACCGCGACGGTGTGCTCAACTGGACCGACGGCAACGGTGACGGCCTGTGGGACAACGGGGAAGGCGAGCAGTTTGCCGTAACCGCCACCGACGGCAGCTACGTCCTTCACGGACTTATCCCGGCAACGACCTATCACGTTGCCGAACAATTGGTAGGCGGATGGGAGCAGTCATACCCCGTCGAAGGCGGTTATGACATCTCGATCATTCCGGGTCAGTTTGTCACCGGGGTCAACTTCGGAAACTACCTTCCCGGAGTGATATCGGGAACCAAGTGGAATGACCTTAACGGCGACGGAGTCCTGGATGCCGGCGAACCGGGCCTGGCCGATTGGGTAATATTCCTGGAAGACTACCTCAACCAAGACGGCGAGCTTGACTGGACCGACGCAGACGGAGACGGTCAGTGGGACCTTGGCGAAGGCGAGAGATGGGTGTTGACCGACGCCGACGGAAACTACTCGTTCGCGGGGCTGGCACCAGGCGGTTACGTTGTTCAGGAGCAAATGCAGGATCTTTGGTCGGTTACCCATCCGGATCCGGCACTCTATACGGGCTACTTCGTGTGGATCGTCAGCGGGGATGTCATTGCCGAAATCGACTTCGGCAATACGCAGGTCGGCAGGATCGCCGGAACCAAGTGGCAGGACATGAACGGGGACGGCCTGCGAGATCCGGGCGACGATGGAATCGCAGACTGGGTGATCTATCTGGACACAAACCGCAACGGAGTCCGCAACTGGGTTGACCTGAACTTCGACGGCCAATGGAACCCGGGCGAAGGAGAGCAGTGGGTCCTGACAGACGCGAACGGGGACTACGAGTTCACCAATCTTGGACCGGGCACGTACTACGTTTCCGAGATTCTCCGGGCAGGCTGGACCCAGACCTACCCGCTTGCGGGAAGATATGAGGTCGAGATAGCCAGCGGAACGCTTGTCACGGGAGTCGATTTCGGCAATTCGCTGGGCGGGACCATATCCGGATACAAATGGAACGATCTCGACGCAGACGGCCTGTGGGACGCCAACGAACAGCCTATTGGGGGATGGACCATTTCCGTCTTTATGGACCGCAACGGAAACGACTCTCTCGATCCGGGCGAGATGGACACCTATCAAACGGTGCAGACCAATTCGGACGGGTCATACCTGTTCAGCAATCTGGCGCCCGGCGATTACATTGTCTCCGAGATTATGGAAACCGATTGGATACAGACCTGGCCGGTGGCGCCCGACTACCACGAGTTCACGATGACCAGTTCGGGCTTCGCGACCGATCTGAACTTCGGCAACGCCAGGGTCCTCGCCAACTCGATTACCGTGGTTGGCGACGAAGATCAGCATATCTTCGAGCAGGTGACGGGTCTGGACCCGGAGGGCGGATTCCTGACATTCACCGTAGTTGACGAGCCCGGTCACGGCATGTTGGTGCTGAACTCCAACGGTACGTTCCAGTACACTCCCGATGCCGACTGGCATGGGTCCGACAGCTTCACCTTCAGGGCAACCAGCGCCACGAGCAACGATTCCGAACCAGCGACGGTTACGGTGTTGATCGATCCGGTTAACGACAGGCCGACGGCCCATCCGGGCTCTGCCCTGTGCGACGAGAACAGCACCGTCGCAATCCCGCTTTCCGGAAGCGATCTGGAGACGGACCCAAGCGATCTGACTTTCCAGGTTAGCACCCAGCCGCTGCACGGAACGGTGAACATTGTCGGCAGCACCGCTTACTACACGCCCACGGCGGAGTACGCCGGACCCGACACCTTCGGCTTCGTCGCCGTTGACACTGGCGACCCGGCGGGAGTGGGAACCAGCCCTTCCGCTCAGAGCGACGAGGCGACTATCTCCATTACCGTCATGGCAGTGAACGGCGCTCCGACGGCAAACTCGCAGGTGGTCAACGTTCCGCAGGGATACATGGGAGAACCGGTGGAGATCACGCTGACCGGTACGGATGTCGAAACCCCCGCGGGCGATCTGGTCTTCCAGATTGCGTCTCTGCCCGTTCACGGAACGGTAAGCCTTGCCGGGAACGTGGCGACCTACACGCCGTTTGGGTGGTGGACCGGTGGGCCTGACTCGTTCACCTTCACGGTTACCGACAACGGCAACCCGGCGGGATCGGGGACCGACGCGCTCGTAAGCGCCCCGGCCACTGTGACGGTGGCGCTACCGGCATACGACATCTTCTGGCAGAGAAACGACTCCGTCCGCAACTACGCCGACCAGTCCGTGCTCTGCCAGCTTCGAGGCCCGGGCAAGGGCGTGGTTTACTACTCGCAGACGGACCCGCTGCTGATAGATCGGATCATACTGACCGGAACGACCGACGCGACGACGTTCACGGTGAACGTGAAATCCCCGGTCTTCTACAAAGTCGGCGATATCGAGGTCCGCGGTTCGGTCAGGTCGATTAACGCACCGGGTCTGAACCTGGTCGGAAACGTCTGGGTGCAGGGATGGACCGGTTCGGTCAACCTCCGCGGCACGTTCCCCGGAAGCGGTCCTCACACGATTTCCATAGGCGCTTCGGGTGGCCCGGTGAATCTGAAGTTCGGACAGGTTGCGGACCTTTCAGTGGACTCGGCGGCGCCTCTGGGCAACGTGTCGGTTACAAGCTGGCACAATACCGACGCTGTGGCGGATGTGATATCGACCCCGGCCGTAAACTCACTCCGCAGCAACGGCAGCAGGCAGCTCGCCGATCCGGGCGACTTCCAGGCCGGACTCGACGTCGGAATGGTCGGCACGGCCAAGATCGCGGGCAACCTGGAGCAGATGCTCTGGGAGATCGCCAACGATATGAGAGGCCTGTCCGTCGCCGGCAGCGTTATCGACGGGCAGTTGATCCTGGGCGGAAGCACCCGCGGCATCACCGTCGCCCAGTGGGATGGCGGGCTCCTGCAGGCAGAGACCGTCGGTGGGCTGACCACAAAGGGAAACCGAAGGGATCCCGCAGTTACCGGGGATCTGGACGCCGACATTGTGCTTACCGGTGCGGATAAGCGCGGCGTCTCGCTCGGGAGGCTTTCGGTCTATGGTACGGTGCGAGATTCCAGCGTGAGAACGCTCGGAAGCATGGGCAGGCTGCAGATGGGCGCGGTCGAAGGCAGCGACTTCCTTGCGGGAATAGACGGTGGCGTGGCAAGACATGCCGACGTTACGGCTGACTTCTTGAACCCGCTTGCGACCATCGGATCGGTTAAGGTCAAGGGCCTTCGGATTCCCAAGGGTCTCCCGGCGCCGCGCTTCGTCACGGACAGCAATTTCTCCGCCGCGACGATTGGGACTGTTGGCCTGGTCAATATAGACTACGACAACGGATCGAACCCATTCGGCGTATTCGCGCTCGACCAGGGCACCGGCAGAGAAATTCGGTCGGTCGGCGCCAAGGACACGGTTACCGGCGAGCGTTGGAATTGGCCGGACCTGAAACAGGTATTCGCCAGGCCTGACATGGTAATACAGATTGTCTGATGCCGCATTGAGGCGGATCAGTTTCCGGACTACGGGCCCGGGCGCCGTTTCTGCGGCGGCCGGGCCCTCTTTTTTGCGTCAGAGGCGCTTCCACCATCGCGCGCGTTGACAGGGGGGCGGTGAAGCTGACACAATCACCTCTGGAGATCGCCAAGACGGAGTAACCATGAAGGCAAAGCCAGTCGCCACGGGCCTGATGGGGGTGTTGCTTGCGGGGGCCGGCTTTGCGGCTTTGGTGGTGGCGCTTGGCGCGGCCGTCCGCCCGGAAGTTTCATCTCAACAGCCCGAGTACGATCCACAGACGGTCACCGCAGCGGAACAGGCCCGGCGGATCGAGATCGATCCGGACAGACCCGTTCGCCTCCAGGTGGAAGTCGATTACTCGAAGGCACCTCGGGCAAGCTGGTATCCTCAAGGGGAGTCGCCGATGCTTGGCGAACTGGTGGCCGAGGGCAAGCTCCCTCCTGTTGCCGAGAGAGTCGGGCTCGAGCCTTGCGTGATAGAGGGTGTGGACGGGACAGGAAGGTACGGGGGAACGTGGGTGCGCCTCTCGAATGCCAACCAGCCTCACGGCCTCCTCACCAGCAGGCTTACCTACACGACGCTTCTACGATTCTCTCCCCACGGGCCTCCGCTGGTTCCGCATGTCGCCAAGGGATACGAGGTGTCGCCGGACAACCGCGAGTTCGTCTTCCACTTGCGCAAGGGTATGAAATGGTCCGACGGACACCCTTTCACCGCTGACGATATCGTCTATTGGTGGGTCCACGAATGCAACGACCCGATCATCCGCGCTACCCCTCCGAGCATAATGAAGGCCAAGGGCAAGGCGGGGGATGTGATGAAGATCGACGATCACACGGTGAAGTTTGTGTTTCCGGAACCAAATGGGCTCTTTTTGGCGAAACTGGCCACATACGATGGCGCTCAACTTCTGATCGCTCCTGCCCACTATCTTCGCCAATACCATCCGACCGTCGGAGACCAGGCCGTCATAGAAGCGAGGATGAAGTCGCGCAGACTTGCCTCGCCTCGCGCGACCTACACCGATGTCAAGTCGGTGGACAACCCGGAGCACCCCAGGCTCTGGCCCTGGATATACCGAAGCTATAAACCGAACCCTCCGCAGGCTGTCGTTCGCAATCCCTATTACTGGGCGGTCGATCCTGCCGGAAAACAGTTGCCGTACATCGACCGGATCATCTTCTTTTATAAATCGGGCAACATGATCGGGGTCAGCGTGGCACAGGGCGCCTCCTCGATGCAGGCGCGGTACATCAAGTACGACTATTACACGTTACTTATGGAACAGCGAGACAGGTACGGCTTCGACGTGTACCACTGGTACGCCGGCGATCGAAGCAGCTACGTGATACACCCCAACGCCAATCGCAGGATCGACGACGGACCGGACTCGCAGAAGAAGCGTCGGCTTCTCTCCGATCCGAAGTTTCGCCAGGCGCTTTCGCTGGCGATCGATCGCGAGCAGATTATCCGGGCCGACTACAACGATCAGACCGAACCCGCGCAGGTTTCACCGGGTCCGGCTTCGTTTTTCTACGATGAGCGGCTCTACAAAAGTTACACTTCTTACGACCCTGCCCGGGCAGAGAAGCTCCTGGACGAGCTTGGTCTGGATGGTCGCGACTTCGAGGGATACCGCACGTTCCCGGACGGCTCGCGGATGACGTTCTTTTTGGACTACTGTTACTTCACCGACGTCGGGCCTGGGCAGTTCATTGTCGATGACTGGGCAGGGGTAGGAATCCGCTTGGTCCTGCGAGAGCGTTCCAGGAGCCTTTACTACACGGAGAAGGCTGCCCTTGCCCACGACTTCAACGTGTGGATTTCCAACGGGGAGTTCTATCCGCTGATAGGACCGCGGTGTTTCCTTCCCTTGTACGTGGAGTCCAACTGGGCGGTGGGGTGGGCGCGTTGGTACGAACGCGGCGGGCTCTATGGGGACCCGCTTGCCGACGCCGCCTACGGGTGTATCGAGCCACCGGTCGATCACCCGGCAAGGAAGGCCATGGAAATCTATGACCGCGCGTCGGCGGAGAGCAGCTTCGCCAGGCAGCGTGAGATCTTCAGCGAGGCGCTGCAAATCGCCGCAGAGAACACGTGGACGATCAACATTTGCACGCCTCCGCCCGTGCTTGCGGTAGTTAAGAGAGGAATGAAGAACGTCCCTCGCAGCCTGGTCGCGTCCTGGGATTTTCAGACGCCCGGAAACGGCGCGCCGGAAACGTTCTTCTTCGAAGACCGGCCGGAGTTTGCCGACTCCCGCGGCGCGTTCGAAGAAGCCAAGGCGTCAATCGTCCAACCGGTTCTGCCTCCGGACGCGCCAGCCGCCGCCGCTGCCGGGCCGACCACCGCACGCACGCTAACGTCCATGCTCAAGTATGGCTTCCTGGCCTTGGGGGTTCTTCTTGTCGCGATGGTTGCGGTCAAGCACCCATACATCGGCAGGCGACTGGCGATAATGGTTCCCACGCTGTTGCTGATTTCCATCATCAGTTTTGTGATCATTCAACTTCCGCCGGGTGACTTCTTGACCACCCGCATAATGCAGCTCGCGATGACCGGTGACGAAGCCGACATGCAGCAGATCAACGAACTCAAACAGATGTTCCATCTGGAGTCATCGAAGGTCTCACAGTACGCCAGGTGGCTGGGTTTGGCGTGGTTCATCGGATTTGACGACGCGGACGAGGGCCTGCTCCAGGGGAACATGGGCAGGTCGATGGACAGCCTCCAGACGGTCAATAGTATCGTCGGAGACAGGATCGCCCTGACCGTCGTGATCTCGCTCGGGACAATCATGTTCACGTGGGCGCTGGCGATTCCGATAGGCATCTACTCCGCCGTGCGACAGTACTCCGTGGCCGATTATGTGTTCACCTTCCTCGGTTTCATCGGGATGTGCGTCCCTGCTTTCTTGCTGGCGCTGTTGCTGATGTACTTCAGCGCCGAAGTACTGGGACTGCCGATAAGCGGGCTGTTTTCAAGCCGGTTCGGCGCCCAGCCTGAATGGGACTGGCCCAAGGTCCTTGATCTGCTCAAGCACATCTGGGTTCCGATCGTGGTGCTCGGGGTGGGGGGGACGGCTTGGATGATACGTATCATGCGAGCCAACCTGCTTGACGAGCTTCGCAAGCCCTACGTAGTCACCGCCATGGCCAAGGGCGTCAGGCCGCTCAAGCTGCTTTTCAAGTATCCGGTTCGGATCGCGCTCAACCCGTTTGTTTCCGGTATCGGCGGGCTGTTCCCGCAGTTGGTCTCCGGTGGGGCTATCGTGGGAATGGTCCTCTCGCTTCCAACGGTTGGCCCGCTGATGCTGGACGCGCTGATGGCAGAGGATATGTACCTTGCCGGGTCGATGCTGATGGTCCTGAGTCTTCTGGGCGTGATAGGAACGCTTGTCAGCGATCTGCTGCTGTTGTGGCTCGATCCGCGCATCAGAATGGGCGCCGGGGCAAAATGACCTGCACGTGATTGTTGTCTGGAGCACCGCAAACATGACCGGTAAATACGACGATCCCGCGCGCTTCGCCGATACCATCGCCGCCTTCAAGGCGGCCGACTGCAAAGACCGTCCGCCTGTTGGCGCGATACTCAGCGTTGGAAGCTCCACTCTCACGCGTTGGAACGAGACAATCGCCCAGGACCTTGCCCCGCTGACTGTTCTGGCCAGGGCCTTCGGCGGAAGCACGATGCCGGACCTTCTGCACTATATGGACCGCGTAGTGATCCCGTATCGGCCTAGAGCGATACTCCTGTACGAGGGAGACAACGACTTCGCGGCGGGGGCAACCCCACAAGAAATCGCGGACAACTTCGGGCGGTTCTTTGCCAGACTGGACGAACTCCTTCCGGAGGCCCGCACCTACGTGCTGTCGATCAAACCGAGCATCGCCCGCCGGCAGATGTGGCCGGAGATGACGGTTGCCAACCGCCTCATCGCGGACCAATGCGACGGGCGCTCGCGGACGTTCATTGATGTGGCCACCCCGATGCTTGACGACAAAGGCCAGCCGAGAGCGGGCATCTTCGACAATGACGGGCTGCATATGAAACCGGCCGGCTATGCAATTTGGCTGGACGTGATCCGCCCAATCCTCATTCGCCGGGAACTGGCGTTTGAAAAGGGGTCCTGCTAAACCGTTCGCAGAGGTCTAGCGGCGGGGATAAGTGGTTGTAAATAAAATGCTTATAAGCTCACATGGCTCGCGATGGCGACACCGCAGCACGGGGCAATGTTTGGTTGACAGGGCCCGGTGGCATCAGGTATAAACGAGGTTGCGGTTGAGGGCCTACAGCAATGGAGGCTTTCAGCGGAGGGCGAATTCGTACGGGCTTTATAGGCCCAGGAGCCCTTGTGGCTCTGCAATAAACGGAGGGCCGAGTCGATCGCATCCAGCCGGATCGACTCGGTTTTTTTTGCGCCCTGAGAAGGGGGCTGTGTCGGCGCGCTCCGAACGCATCTAGGTCATTGGGCTTGCTTTCCAGATGGGCGGGCGTTCGAGCTCTACCGGCCTGATGCGCATGAGAAACCCGGCCGGAAACCGACCGGGGCTCCGTGAACGATCCATATTGAGTTGCGTTAACCTCCGCGTTCGCGACGGATACGCTCCCGCTCTTGCTTACGCCACTCTCCCAGGTCCAGCCCGCAGTGCGGACATATGTTTTTGATCGGTATTCCCTTCAGGACGTCCTCTGGACGCTTATAGGTCTCCGGCACGAAGTATTCGCCGCATCCTGGGCACTTGACCATCAGAATGCCCGATTGGACGGCGCCGCACTTGGGGCAGTCCACTCTTCCCGGGCCGATCTGGTCGGGTGTCTTAGGCGGCTGGTCCTCAACGGTGAACTGCTCTCCGCAGGACTGGCATTCGTAGCGAGCGCCCTCTACGACTGTCTGCTCGGGTCTGCCAAAACCGAACACCAGCGCAAGGACCATAGCGCCGACGATTATGACCGCCAGGGCGGCCCCGAAGACATATTCCATCTTGACTTCGCCTGCCCTGCGGACGCGGGACGGCGTGTATGACATACGATCAGCAATTGCTTTCCGCGACATGTTCGAGCTCCTGTAAGTTCCCGGGACCATATTGCCTGCAGTATAGGTCTTTTCCGCTGGTATTGCATCGTAACAGACGGGTCATCCGGGCGGCAACAAATTTATCTCTTCCCGCTGTTGACCGTTACCGACGCTTGGCTGGCTTCCGGGCGGGGGAGCGGCTGTCCAGTGCGGCATCTAGGACATCGCGCACGGACTTTGCAAACCTGAACTCCATGCCCTTTGTGGCATCGGCGGGCACATCGGCAAGGTCTTTGCGGTTTCTTGCCGGAAGGATCACAGTCTTGATCCCCGCCCTTTTGGCGGCAAGGATCTTCTCCTTGACTCCTCCGATGGGCAGGACAAGACCTCGAAGCGTTATCTCTCCGGTCATGGCGACGTCCGAACGGACGGGCCTGTTCTGAAGCAGACTGGTCAGTGCGGTGAACATCGCCGCGCCGGCCGAAGGTCCGTCTTTTGGAACGGCGCCTGCGGGAACGTGGACATGCACGTCGGTTTCGGAGATGCGTTTAAAGGGTATTCTCAGTTTCTCGGCATTGGACTTCAGCAGGCTCATAGCGGCCTCGACCGACTCGCGCATGACGTCTCCGATGTGCCCGGTGAGGCTCATCCTTCCCTTTCCCGGGTAGCAGGTCGCCTCGACGAAGATTATCTCCCCTCCGGTCGGGGTATAGGCCAGCGCGGTAACCACGCCAGGTGTTGATGTTCTAAGCGCCAATTCGCTTTCATATTTGGCCGGCCCCAGCATCTCCGATATCAGCCTGAGCGTGATCGACCGCGACTTCGCCTTTCCGCTGGCGACTAGGGCGGCCACCCCGCGGCAGACCGCACCTATCTGTCGCTCCAATTCTCTGACGCCTGCTTCGCGGGTGTAGCTGTCGATGATCTTCTGAATCGCCTTCGCCGACCACTTGGCCTGCGTCTTCTTCAGCCCGTTCTCCTTGAGTTGGCGCGGGAGGAGGTACTTCTGGGCGATATGCAGCTTTTCCGCTCGGGTGTATCCTGGAAGCTCAATTACTTCCATCCGGTCTCGAAGCGCCGGCGCCACAGGCGCCATGTAATTGGCAGTGCCTATGAAGAGGACCTTCGACAGGTCGAACGGCACATTCAGATAGTGGTCCTGGAAGCTGAAATTCTGGGCGGGATCGAGTATTTCCAGAAGGGCGGACGTGGGATCGCCGCGGAAATCGGCGCCCACCTTGTCCAGTTCGTCGAGCATGAAGACGGGATTGTTAACGCCGGCCTTGCGCACTTCCTGGATGATCCTTCCGGGCATGGCGCCGATGTAGGTCCTTCGGTGGCCTCTAAGTTCGGCCTCATCACGCATCCCGCCCAAGCTCATACGGATGAACTTCCTGCCCAGTGCCCTTGCGATGGACTGACCGAGGGAGGTCTTTCCGACGCCTGGCGGGCCGACGAAACAGAGAATCGGACCTCTGGAGTTCGGCGCAAGTTTGCGGACGGCGAGGTACTCAAGTATGCGCCGCTTGACCTTCTCCAGGTCGTAGTGATCTTGGTTGAGAACCTTCGTTGCGCGGTTAACGTCGAGTTTGTCGGTAGTTGACTTGCCCCAGGGAAGCTCGACCATCAATTCCAGATAGGTCCTGATGACGCTGTATTCCGGGGAGGCCATGTTAAGTTTGGCAAGGCGGGCGAGCTCTCTTTCTGCTTCGTTCTCGACGGTTTCGGGCATGTTTGCCGAGCCGATCCGGCTTTTCAGCTCCTCGATTTCGGCGGTTTTCTCGTCAAGCTGCCCTAGCTCCTTCTGGATCGCCTTGAGTTGCTCCTGAAGGAAGTACTCCCGCTGAGACTTGTCGATGCTGGCACGGACCTGGTCCTGTATCTTGCTGGAAAGCTGCAGTATGTCCAGGTGATGCTGCAGGTGTCCGCTTACCTTGCGCAGCCTGTCGGCCACGTTGAGTTCTTCAAGCAGTTCCTGCCTCGCGGACACCTCCAACTGGATATTTGAGGCGAGGAAGTCGGCCAGGGCGCCCCCGTCCTGTATCTGTCCGAGGACGGCTCCGGCCTCGTCGGGGATATTCGGGGTAAGCTGGATTACCTTATGCGCGAGTTCCCTGGTGTTGTGGAGTATCGCCTCCATTTCCGCGTCTTCCTCGGAGACATCCTCGACAACTTGCACCTTGGCTCGAAAGTAAGGCTCGCAGGCCAGCCACTCGACTATCCTGACGCGCTGGAGCCCGTGGAGGATAACCCTCTGTTCGCCTTCTTCAGTCTCCAGGAGCTTCAGGACCATCGCGGCCGTGGCGAACTGATAGAGGTCATCAACGTTGGGATCGTCCGTTCTGCCTTCTTTCTGGCAGACGGCGGCGATCATCCTTTCCTCGGGAAGGACGTCTTTGAGCAATCTGCGGGATTTCTCTCTTCCGATCCTCAACGGTGCGACGGTTCCGGGGAAGATCACCGCGTCTCGCACGGTCAGAACGGCCACCTCATCGGGGACGGCCAGCCTGTCGGGAACCTCTTCTTGCCCTTTTGGTTTTGCCCCTGAAGGGCGCACTACGGCGGGCTTCTCCGCCTCTTCGGTTATTTTGGGTTTCGTGGTTTTGTCTGGCATGGCCGCCGTTAGTGGGTTCTTGGGATGACAATCCAGAGGAACCCGCCTTTGTAGTTGGCCTCTATCGAGTCGGTGTCTGAATCCGCAGGCAATTCAATGGTACGGCTGAAAGCTCCGTGATCGATCTCCATGTGCCGCATCTGCCTCTTTTCGTTGGAACCCGGCATTCTGGGCACGGGCCTGAACCCGGACAGCGTCAGCCTTCTTCCTTCTGTTCGGAGGTCGATCTGGTCGGCCTTCATTCCGGACAGGTCAACAACAACGCAGTAGGAGTCGTCTCCCTCGCAGAGGTTCACGGCCGGTGTCCATGCCTCGTCGGGAGAATACTTGCGGAAACCCGGACCAAGAACCTTGTCCATCCACTTGCCAACCTGATGGGCCATGGAAGAAGAGTCTTCATCGTGCGCGGCAACTTGCGTTACGGCGTTCATAACTGCACCCCTCTCATTTTAACGACGGGAGTCGGGCCTCACGCTGAAGCGCAATATGAGACCGGCGCGAACACCCGCATTTCATATCCGCACCGGTCTTATTCTACCACACGCCAGGCCCGTCAGGCCACCGATCAATCCATTTTGAGCTGGTCGAGGAATATCAGCCTTGCGCCCCCCGTGGGCATTGTCACGCGCAGGCGCACTTCCTGGTCTTCTTCCAGATCGGAAAGGACTTCCTCGAACTCGTCCACCGAATTCACCTTCTTCCCCTGGATGTGCGTGATGACCATGCCTTGGCGCAGGCGCTTCTGCTGGGCCTGGGAGCCTTCCTTAACCCAGTCTATGGCAACACCTTCGATCGGGTCGTCGTAGCCGTATTTCTCGGCCAGGTCCTTAGTCAGTTCTGCAAGGTCGATGCCCAGCTTCCTGGCGGCCAGGCCTTCCTTTTCATCGCCTTGCTCGCGCCATCTTGCCGTCATCTCGGCGGGTTGCTTTCCTGTCTCAACTGGAAGCGTCATCTTCTTTCCATCGCGGTAGATCACCACGTCCACGGTTGTCTCGGGCCTAATCGACGCGACGACGTTTCTCAGGTCGTTAACGTTTGACGTCTCCTTGCCGTTCACTCTGACTATCACATCTTCTATTTTGAGGCCGGCCTTGGCGGCCGGACTATCTTCGGTGACCGTGATCACTACTGCTCCCTTGACACCCTCCGGAAGGCCCATGCTCTCTGCCTGGGCGGGGTCAACGTCTTGTATGAGCACGCCCAGGTAGCCGCGAACAACCTTGCCCTCGTCGATGAGCTGGCCCATGATCTCCTTGACCATATTCGAGGGGACGGCAAATCCGATTCCCTCATTCCCGGAAAACGCGCTACTGACGGCGATCATGTTGTTTATTCCGACCACCTCGCCCTTGGTGTTGACGAGCGGTCCTCCGGAGTTGCCCCTATTGATTGACGCGTCGGTCTGGATGAGGTCCTGGTACATTCCTGGGTCCCTCAAGATGTAGCGGCCCCTGGCGGAGATAATTCCGGCAGTGACGGTCTGAGGGAGCCTGTGCGGCGCGCCGATCGCCAGAACCCAATCCCCGACCTCGACTTGGTCGCTGTCTCCCAGAGGAGCGCCGATGAGGTCGTCTGGCTCGATCTTGACAACGGCAACATCGCTTTGCGGATCCGATCTGACCCACTGGGCGTCGTACTTCCTGCCGTTATGCAGTATCACCTCCACGTCATCGGCCCCCCCGACGACGTGATGATTGGTTACGATGTACCCGTTGGCGGAATCGACTATCACTCCGCTTCCCATGCCCTCCTGACGATAGTACTGCTTGGGTTGATTGCGCCTTCTCGGGATTCGGAAACGGAATGGGAAGTCGTTGTCGTCAAAACGGTCGAGGTAGTCACCGGCGTCGGGCTGGCGTGTCTCCTTCGTAACTCGCACAACCACCACCGCAGGCTTGACTGCCTTGGCAACTGCCCTGAACAGGGGGGACAGCCGGTCGGTTTGGCTGAGGGCGGCAAGTCCCTCTCTGCTGGCTTCGGTCTGGCCACGCTCGACAGCGTAGGCGATTCTCTCGGCAAGAATGGGTCCAAGCAATATGCCTAGACCAACAGCGCCAACCAGCAGTGTCATCGGAATTATCGACCTTGCGGATTTCATCGTTATCTGCTCCTTAAATCCGTAAATTTGAGCGGTTTATCGAGCTTCACAATACTGCTTACGAACCATCTGACAGGATGGTTTGCGCATCTTTGCGTTCAGTTGAGCTTTTCCACCGGTCCGGAAGTTCCGGTTCGCCAGAAAGTATAGGCTGGCGATGGCCCGTCGCTCAACTGCCAGTTCGCCTGGGCAGGTCCCAATCCAAGCCGAATGTCTGCCGCAACTCCGCCAGCGGCACCCGTGCTTGTGCGGATTGTATAACCCGAACTGGGCCAGAGGTTTGACTTTTGACGATAATTAGCTTAGATTGGTAATGAGAGCATATCCCCAATCGGATTGGCGACACCAGACGGCCACGCCAGGAGCCGTCGCAATTCAGCATATCGCAAAGTCATCAGCAGTGCTTGCGGGAAGGAGTACGTCATGGTCGATGCCGATGATCGCAAGAAGCAGTTCAACTGGCTAATCAAGGCGGCCAGAGCGGCTGTGATCGCGTCGCTTGTAATCATCGCGCTTACCGCGATTGGGGGAGTGGCAATGACCGTTGCCGCCATCGGCGACGCTTTAGATACCGGGCAATGGACCAGAGTCGTCCCTTATGTTCTGTGCGTCTTGGGCGCGCTGTTGGCAGTGGGTTGGTTGATGGTCATCTACGGGCTTGTACAGGCGCTGGTCGCAAATGAGAACGCGGTCGTCGATACGGCGGGAAGGCTCAACAGGCTCGAGACAATCCTGGACGACCAGTCGCATTCCCTTAACCGGCTGATCAATCTCCAGAGCCTTTCCGACAAGGCAAAGAGCCTCATCTACCGCGACAGGGAGATCGAGGCCATGCAGGAAGTTATCCATGAAGACACCATGCGCCAGGACTACGACACGGCCGCTGCCCTGATCGACATGATGGAATCCAGGTTCGGGTACGCTGACGAAGCGGACAGGCTCAGGAAAGAGCTTGCCCAGTCTCGCAAGGCCACCTTTGAAGAGAAAATCGACAATGCTGTCGCCAGGGTGCAGAAGATCATAGAAGACCACGACTTCGCACGGGCGCTGCGCGCTGCCGAGAAGCTTATAGGCCTGTTCCCGGATAACGAGAAGATCACCTCCCTTCCCGAGCGAGTTGAGTCCGAACGAGCCAATCACAAGAAGATGCTGCTCGAGCAGTACGGTGACGCGGTCAACAAGAACGACGTCGAGCGCGGGGTGGATTTGCTGAAAGAACTTGATCGGTACCTAGCCCCGCAGGAAGCCGCCGCGTTGAGGGAGTCCGCCCGCGGCGTGTTCAAGGCCAAGCTGCACAACCTGGGCGTGCAGTTCGCCATCCAGGTCACCGACCAGAAATGGTCCGAAGCCGTCGCCACCGGAGAGGAAATCATCCGGGACTTCCCCAACTCGCGGATGAGTCTGGAGGTTCGCCAGAAGATGCCCCAACTTCGCGAACTGATGTCGGCCGGTACTGAGACGACCGCAGCCGGAAGGGCATAGAGAGAAAAATCGGGCTGGCTCAGGATTCTGCTTCGTGCCTGCTTGACAGCCTCTATTCCTACCCGTAGCATCCCGCCTTGGCGCTTACGTCGCCAAGGAGATTCAGTAATGTCTTCGTCATGCCTCTTTGGGGGGATGTTGGTCTTGGCTATAGCTGCCGCCTGGGCCACGGCAGCTTCCCCCGCCGCTACCAAGCCCGCTACACCGCCGGTCAAGCCCGATCCGAAGCGCGTCGAGGAAATCGCCGAGATGTTGTCCGCCGAGGCGGTAGGCGTCGGACCGGCTGCGTCTGATCGTCAAACGTGGAAGGGAATAGGAAAGGCCGACCGCTTCTCAGATGTCGTCTCGCGAGCGGAAGAACGCCTCGGCACTGCATGTCCGACGATCACTGTCGAGGATTTCGACTCCTACGACAAGACCGGTCGCCGGCAACGCTACGGCCGCGCGTACGGAAAACTCCATAGGCGGTACGTCGATGCGCTCTACGCCGAGTGCATCGAGAACCGCGGCAGGTTCGTGGAGGACCTGCGGGGGACCATTGCTGCGATATGCAAGCTACCGACGTGGGTGCCGCCTTACCACGGTGGCATCTGGCAGCGGAAGCCCGACACTGCATACATTGTGGACCTGATATCCTCGGACCTGGCAGCCGGGTTGGCCACCGGGGACTACTGGCTGGCGGATAAGCTCGACGCCAGCACCCGCGCACTTGTGCGGAAGACGATAAGCGAGCGGATCTTCGAGCCGGTGCGCGCCGCCGCCGAAGGCCGAGCCCCCAGGAGAATCTGGTGGATCGCCGGAAGCAACAACTGGAACTCGGTCTGCTGGGCCAACGTAGTCGTCGCTGCGCTGGCGGCTTCTACCGACCGGCAGGAGCGGGCGTATTTCATAGCCGCAGCCGAGAAGGCCATGAAGTTCTATCTGGGCGGTTTCACCTCAGACGGCTACTGTAGCGAAGGGCTTGGCTACTGGAACTATGGTTTCTCCAATTACGTTAAACTGGCAGACGCGATCTTCCAGGCAACTTCCGGCAAGATCGACCTTATGGACGATCCATTCGTCCGCCGAATCGCTGCCTTTGGAACCAGGCTCAGGATGCTTCCCACTGTCTATCCGACGATTGCGGACGGACGTGTCGGTGGCAAGCCTAGCGGCTCGTTGCAGAACTACATTTCCCGGAAATACAAGCTTGGACTGACCAGTTGGCATAGGCCGCTCGGGGCACAAGCCATGAACAGCGCTCCAGGGTCCAGTTGCTTCGCATTTCCCCACGGGCTTGACAAGCCGCTTGTTGACGGGCCCTTCAAACTCGACCCGTTAAGGGAGTGGTTCGAGCAGGCCCAGTTCTACATCGGCAGGCCCGGCGATGGAAAAGCGCGAATCGCGGTCGCCTGCAAGGGCGGTCACAACGCGGAGCATCACAACCACAACGATGTCGGGACCTACCTGGTTGCCATCGGGCGCAGGACTCCCCTGGTTGATCCGGGAGCGCCCGTCTATACGCGACAGACCTTCAGCAGCCGGCGGTATGAGGATGAGTTGATCAACTCATGGGGACATCCCGTCCCCCTTGTTGACGGGCTGCTCCAGGAAACAGGCAAGCGTGCCAAGGCCAAGCCCGTCAAGATCGACTTCACCGACTCCGAAGATACGCTGGCCTTCGATATCACTTCCGCCTACAGACCGATGGCGGTCAGGAAGCTCACCAGGCAGTTCGTGTATAGCCGTCAAGGCCAAGGTAGCCTGACCGTTACGGATGTTGTCAAATTCCCCAAGCCCAAGCGATTCGGAACGGCCCTGATAACTTTCGGCAAGTGCGTCCGGGAAGGCGAGAACCTGCTGAGGATCATCGACGAGAGCCAGTCCCTGCTGGTGGAGATCGATACGGATGGCCTGGCGTACGAGGTAACCGATAAGCAGATCGATTCGGAGACCCGAAGCCGCCGCAAACCGACGCGCATCGGCATCGACCTGACCGAACGTGTCACCAACGCCCAGATTACCGTCCATATTACGCCGCCGAAACCTTAGGTTCGTCGGCAAGGGACCTTCGCCAGTTTCGTTAACTTGTCGCCGGGATCTGCACGCGCCAGATCTGCAGGTCGGACTGGTAGAGGATCACGTTTGGGGCGACCTCGAATATCGTCGGGTATGCGCTTCGGTCGTCGTAATCGCAGATATCCAGCGTTTGCCAGCTCTGGCCGGTGTTGTCCTTGCTGACGGCCAGGCGGCAACGGCGGCGTTTGTCCCAACGCGTCTTGTAGCTGCGGAAGTACTCGTCGCGATCGGCTGGAGGCTGGACCATCTCACCGTGCGCCAGTGCCAACCGCCCGTCCTGCAGCTTCAGCAAGTAGGGGTCGCATGCGCCCGGACCCAGGCCCGGCGGGGTTGTCGGGTTCGTCCAGGTCTTGCCCTCGTCGTCGCTCCAGCTCACCACCAACGGCGTGAAATGGCCGGTTCTGATGACGCTGATAAGCCTGCCGTCGTCAAGTCTGGCCATCGTCCATTCGTTGAAGCCTTCGCTATCGTCGGTCACGGCCGGGTCCGGCACGGCGATGCTTGCCAAGTAAGTCCATGTCTTGCCCTGGTCTGTGGACCTCACTACAAACGCTCGCGATTTGTACTTGGTTTCTCTGATGCTATGAGGATTGGTAGGGGCCGTCACGTCGGCCTCAAAGTTCCCGTACATCGCCGCCAAAAGCGATCCATCCGTGGACTCCACGATTGCCCGGTGGAAGATCAGCCCCGACCATTCGTCCTCACGCCCGTAGTCCACGTTCCCCGCTTCGG
>Ga0272444_10000646_pt1 | contig 36256 bp, 24 predicted proteins | sample SSMForm13_FD_201033 | JGI IMG/M metagenome (GOLD analysis project Ga0272444, IMG submission 201033) | Marine sediment archaeal communities from Little Sippewissett salt marsh, Falmouth, MA, United States - SSM-Form-13 | ecosystem: Environmental > Aquatic > Marine > Wetlands > Sediment ...
ATAACATATAGATACCTTGAAGTTTCTGTTTATGTAATATATTAAAATACTACATATTGGTTTGTTTGTGCATCTTTGGCAACGGAATGGAAGGAAAATGAAAACAGGGTCCGCCCTTTTACAAGTGTTGGGCGATGCGAAGAATGGCGCCCATGCATGGGGGTAGAATCTTGGTAACGCAGAAAGCGTCGCTGAAAAGTGAGAATGTGTGGAAAATTATTCTGTACGGTTGTATCATGCGCCTCACCATATAGAAAAGCGTTCAAAAGGGTCAAATGCTATGAATGGAACAAATCGTGAAGAAATCAAACCGGGGATGACTGTGGCTGTTGTCCTCAAGGAGGATCAACGGTCGGGGAAGACGACCGAGGGGATTGTGCGGGACATACTGACAAGGTCGGCGTTTCATCCTCACGGTATCAAAGTTCGCCTTGTCTCAGGCCAGGTGGGCCGCGTACAAGAGATCTTCCAGTAAAAAGAGGCACGTTCCTCTTTGGTGATGAGTGATGAATATTCTGCTTATAATCTTGGGAGTCGTTCTTCTTACGTTGGGCCGTCAGCTCTTCTGGTGTTTTGTCGGTATTGCCGGGTTTCTTGCCGGCCTGGAATTTGCCGCGTTCCTTCTGCCCCATGCGCCGCTGTGGGTGCTGTTTCTGGCCGGCATTGGGCTCGGACTGGCGGGCATTGTGGTTGCCATTTTTGCACAGCACCTGGGTTTTGCCGTGGCAGGCTTCTATGCCGGCGCCTATCTCCTTTTTTTAATCGGCCGGTTCTACGTTATCGGCGGCGGCAGTGTCGTCGGTCCCCTCATTGGAGGAGTGATCGGCGCGGTAGTTGCCGTACTTGCCATGGACTGGGCGCTTATCATACTTTCATCACTGGCCGGTGCCGGGGCGATAATGGTTTCCCTGGGCCTTGAAGCGACGATCAGCGCGATCATCTTTGTACTCATGACCGTCGCCGGCATTGCCGCACAAAGACTGCAGATGCAACAACGGAGAAATGACTGATGGTGGACGGGACGTTTCTGCGTAATCTAGCGGGCATGCCGGCACTGATCGCCCATCGCGGTGCTTCACATGATGCCCCGGAGAACACCATCGCCGCCTTTACACGTGCATGGCAGGAAGGCGCCGACGGTATTGAGGGAGATTTTCGTCTGACCGAAGACGGAGAAATCGTATGCCTCCATGATGTCACCACCAGGCGTACCTGCGACAGGCGATTGAATGTGGCTACATCAAGTCTTCGGGAGCTGCGAACACTGGACGCCGGGACATGGAAAGGCGCCCAGTGGAAAGGAGAACGAATTCCAACCCTTTCGGAGGTGCTTGCCACGGTTCCTGAGGGGAAAAAAATATTCATGGAACTCAAAAGCGGCCTCGATATTTTGGTGCCCCTCAAAAAGATTGTTGAATCTTCGGGACTTGCCGCCACACAGATGGCGATCATTTCTTTCGATGCAAGAGTGGTTATGACGGCGAAGCACATGCTTCCTCTCGTGAAAGCATTTTTGATTGTTGATTTCAAACATGTGCGCGCAAGAAAAACCTGGGATTCTCCTGTGCGTGATATTCTTTCACTGCTGAAACTCACCGGTGCCGACGGAATCGACGGTAAGGCCTGCGCCGCCGTCGATCACTTTCTTGTCGAAGCGATCCGCGAGGCCCGTCAGGAGCTTCACCTCTGGACTGTGAACACGCTGGCGGAAGCGGTGCGATTTTGTAATCTTGGCGTCGATTCGCTGACCACAAACCGCCCCGGCTGGTTAAGGAGTGAGCTCTGCCGGTGGTGCATGGAAGGGCGGCGCCGGTAAGAATCCCCTGGTATTGTCTGCACTGCGTCGGAATTGTTCATAAGAGGCTATTATCAGATGGTATATCCGATCTTGCCTGCAGCCGGGTTGCGCGCTTGAGGTCGCACGTGATGCCCTGCAGGTGGCGGTAACGGGGATAACCCAGGATCATTGAAGACACCACGACATTCTCCTTCGGGATTGAGAAAATCCTGCGCAGTGCAGGGCTATGTTCAACGGCCGGAGGAATGAAATCTGTCGCGGTTGCGCCCAGGCCCAGTTCGTGTGCGATCAGCAAGCCATAGGTCAGGGCGATGTATGCATCCGTTTCATAGTTTTCGGCATCACGGGCGGCATGAAATAATATCATTGCCTGGGCATTTCGGGTGATTGTATCGCTGACGCCTCTTTTTAAATCCGGGAGGCGACTCTTCATCATCGGTATCACATGGGTTTCCAGTGTCTTGAATGCCGAAGCACCTGCTTTGCGGCGAATGAAAAAGCGGGAAACGGGATTTTTCATTGCTGCTGCCAGATTTTCATAGAAAGCGATGATTCCCGGCAAAGCCCGGCGAATCACTTCGCTGTCTTCGACCACCACCAGTTCCGTTTTGAGCGGCGGAAATCCCGGCGGCGCAAAGGCGATCGCCTGCACTATTTTTTCCAGCAACTTTCTGGGAACGGGTCTATCCTTGAATACCCGGTTATTGTAGTCTTTTTCAATAATCGGCACAGGACAGACATCTGCGCAGAGTCCGCAGGCGGTGCAGGCCTCCCGGTCTATGATGATTGTGCGAGTGATGTCCATTTCCATCCTTACAGTGCAGGCAGCATGCAGCAAACCTGCCGCTTACACAGGAAAATCAAAACAATGACTCCTGAAGAACTAGCGCTCTAACTTTGACGACATGCGAGAGGCAAATCGCCGACGGGGAGGCAGGCATTGCATGAAATACATTCCGCCCTGTCCGGGCCTTCCCCCGTATACCATCGATTGGGGAGGTCGGGTTGTCGTATCAGGGGTCTGGAAAGAGAAATAAAATCAGCACTCTTTGAGGCGAGGGCGTCTTCTATTTTGCTGAATGATCGGAATCCTCCCACGGAAATCACGGTATTCGTCGTGGTATCCTTAACCGCCTTTGCGGATGACAGGAAATAGCCTTCCTTTCCGATTGAATTAATTTCCGTTCTTGACTCAGGGAGAAGTACCGGCGGCCATCCCAGTTCTTCCCTGCTGCGGGTCGTCGCCTCCCACATGCCTCCGCTTACCTCAACCGCATCAAAGCCGGTTTCCGCGAATATCTTCGCCACCCTGATGCCTTCCCCCAGATCTGTGCCTCCGGGAAGAAAATCCGTGGCATTGAATTTGATCAAAAGGGGGAAATGATTGCCTGTCTTCTTCCGTGCTTTTTGAAAAATTTCGGTAACGATTCGCGTTCGGTTCTCGGTGGAACCGCCGTATTCATCGGTACGATGATTGGTTCTGGGCGATAAAAAAGAGGAAAGAAGCCATCCGTGAGCAGCGTGGAGTTGTACGCCGTCGAAACCGCTTTCCTGCGCTCTGCGAACGGCTTCAGCACAACTGTCGATAATCTTTTCAATTTCATCAAGAGTCAATGCCCGGGGAGAGCGATTATACAGCGTGTCAAGTATGGCGGACGGTGCTACGGGTTCTTCGCGAAGCTCCTGCGGCGGAGGTAAAGAGGCGTCTGTTTCCATTCGGTTCCTCATGAATGTCAGCAGGGCCGGAGGAAATACGGCGGACATCCTCTCCGAATCCTCGGCGTTGGTTACCTGGCGGCCGGGGTGATGCAGCTGCAGCATAATCTTGCAATCCCGATCGGTTTCGTGGATCGCCCGAGTGAGCCTCTGCAGCCCGGGGATATACGAGTCATTGTCAACTCTCACCATGCGCGGCGGCGCTTTCATGTAGGGATAGAACCATGAAATGCCCGTTATAATCAAACCCGCACCCCCCTTGGCAAGTGTGCAGTGGAGATCAATGAGGTGGTCCGATACTTCACCTTTCTCAGTCGCGATGTGCTCAAATGTAGCGGAACGAATGAGCCGGTTTTTAAGCTCAATGCTCCCGATTCTGCCTGGCGCAAAAACTATGGAATTCTTCCTGTCAGCCATGAAGTTCCCCCCTTTACCTACTTATTTACCGCCCTATCCTTTGTAATAGTGGCTGTTGGTGTGTTGCAAATCTCTTCGAGCTTCAAACTTCTAAGAGAGCAATTATAAAAAACGGTTTCTGTCGCGAAGAAGCGTACAATATTGTAATTTGTGCCGCAAGATTATTTCGAAAAAAAGCTTGACATAAATGGGAGGGTAAATTATTAGTGGAGCAAATTGATGTTAGATAGTTCTAACAAGGAGAATGCATCATGGTACTCCATAAGGAAAAAAAAGAGGATGAACGACCCTTGACATCTGTAATGGAGGACTATCTGGAAACAATTTTTGATCTGGATAAGGAAAAAAAAGTGGTCCGCGTGAAAGATATTGCAAAACGAATGGACGTAAAAATGCCCACCGTAACCAGTATGTTGAAAACATTAAACAACCGGGGGTTGGTACATTACGAAAAATATGAATATGTAGAATTGACGAAAAGCGGGGCAGCCATAGGAAAGGAAATGCGTCGGAGACACAGGGCGTTATTCAGGTTTTTGACGGAAATATTACGAATCGAGGGCGCCATTGCTGATGAAGAGGCCTGTAAAATGGAGCATGTACTCAGTCCCTCGACGCTGGAAAGTTTGACAGACTTTATGGAATTTATTCAGATATGTCCCAGGACCGGCGAAAGTTGGCTTCGCTATTTTGAGGAATATCGACGGCAAGGTTGCGACTTCAATAAGTGCCGGCGAAAGAGCGAAGAATTTTCCTGTGAATTTAAAAGTCAGCTTGATTTGGTCTGCAATGACGAGCATCAGGAACAGTGACGTACACAGGACTGCATTGTGTTCGCCGGAGATAACTGGTGAAGTGTGTTTTTTTATCATTAATGTTAGTGCAATAAAACTTAGAAAGGCTTATCTAATTTAATGAAGGTCCATGATAAAATATTAATTCAGGCTCTTGGCACAAGCGTGACAACACTTCAGCGTGATATAGACGCGCACTGTTCTCTTGTTGCTTCTTTCCTGGAAGTGCAAGGCGAGGAACACTCCTTAAGAGTGTGTGAGGAGATATGTCACAGGCACTCCAGAGAAGTTGCACTGGAGAATGCGATTAAAGATGCCATAGAAGCCCTGGAGAGGAGCAGAAAGGCATTTAAATCAAGGCAGCTTGAAACATTGAGAACAAAGCTCATGCGCGTCTTGACTGAATGGCGTGCTGCACCGCCGTGAAGGTATTTCCCGGATGTTCGGACAGGGGAAGGATGCGTAAACTGTTGTTTGAAGACCTGTGAGATTATGAAGATGAAACAGCGAATGAGTTCATCGTGTACTGCCTGTGGCGTCGGAACCAGCGGGCAGTCAACCACGGAAAGAATGGGGTGTATTAATTGCAGATCCCGACTGGGAAGCATACATCAGATCCGGGAAGAAGCAGCATGGAGTGTTACGTTTTGTTCAATGCCGGATGCGAGCGGTGGTGCTCCTGTCGTCCCCGCTCTGAGGAATGATCAGAGTGACTAGAGAAGGGCTGATCGGCAAGAACGATAGGTGAATTGACCGACTTTTTTCGATAATGTTGCAGTATGCGGTGCGGCTTGCGGCCGTCGGCCTTTGTGGGCGCGACGGAAGCGAAGGCGCAACTTGAGGCGTGTAGACGCTGCGGGTTGCGCCTTTTTATTTTTTGAAGCGAGGAGGATGAAAAGTGACACTGGATCAAATAAAACCGGGCGGTGAGGGCCGCATCATGAAACTACAAGCAATAGATACGCTGGGGCAGAGGTTGCTTGATATGGGGGTGTATCCCGGCCTGAAAATGAAAGTACTTCGGAACGCTCCCCTTGATGATCCCATGGAGATTGAACTGGACGGCTACTGCATAAGCCTTCGCCGTAAAGAGGCGCGATTCGTAGAGGTGGAACTGTTATGAAGAACCGAAAGTACCTGATCGCTCTTGCCGGACAGCCTAATTGCGGCAAGTCCACCCTTTTTAATGCGCTTACCGGCGCGAGTCAGCATGTGGCCAATTATCCCGGTGTCACTGTGGACAAGATGGCCGGATGGTATCGGTACAATGGTGAACGTGTGGAAGTCATTGATCTCCCCGGCGCCTACAGCCTTACCTCTTATTCTCCCGAAGAACGAATCACGCGGGACTTCATACTGCATGAAAAACCGTCGGTCGCCGTCAATGTCGTAGATGCGTCGAATCTGAAGCGCAGCCTCTATTTTACATTTCAACTGCTTGAAATGGATATACCCCTTATCCTGAACGTAAATATGATGGATGTGGCGGAGCGAGACGGTGACAGAATCGACATTCAGACGCTTTCAAAGACAATAGGAGTTCCTGTTGTTCCCACGTCCATGAAACGCGGTTCCGGGAAACAGGATTTGCTCAAAGTCATTAATGCTGTCTTGGATGGTGAAAAACTTGCAACGGCGGTCCGCATCGATTATGGCGACATGGAGCCTTTTCTTCGTGATATCATCGAGCAGCTTGCGTCTGAAACAGCTCTGACGGCGCACTATTCCCTGAGATGGCTGGCCATTAAACTCATGGAGGGCGACGGCGAGGCGAAGCGCCTGATAGAGGAAACACTTTCGCAATCCGCTGCATTTTCTGAATGTGTCGAGAAACTGCGAAAAAAATTCGAACATGAACACGGCGAGATGCCCGAAGTACATATTGCTCATCGCCGCTATCAGACCGCCGAAGACATTGCCGCATCCTGCGTTGTGAACGAAACGAACAGTCGCGGCCGGGTGACCGATTTCATAGACCGCTTTGTCTGCCACAGGTTCCTTGGGCCGATCATTCTTCTGGGGGTCATCTGGCTGCTTTACTATCTTTCCATTGTCCAGGGATATCACATTACCAATTACACATGGCCCCTTCTTGCCACACTGCGGAGTCTTGCCGAAGCCCTTACTCCGAATCCCGGATTTATAGAAATACCGCTGAGCCGGTCTTTCACGCTCTGGTGTGTTGACAGCATCAATGCCCTGCTGAACTATATCCCCATTTTTTTCATTCTTTTCAGTCTTATTGCCATACTCGAAGACAGCGGCTACATGCCGCGCATGGCCTTTATCATGGATCGGCTGTTCAGCCGCTACGGGCTTCACGGTCAGTCAACACTGCCCATGGTGCTGGGAGGCATCTACGTGGGCGGCTGTGCAGTGCCGGGCGTGATGTCCTGTAAAGGTATCCCTGACGAACGATCACGGCTTGCCACCATATTAATTATTCCGATGCTTAACTGCATGGCCAAGGTGCCACTGTATGTGCTTCTGATACACATTTACTTTGCGGCGCACAAAGGATTGGCCATGTTTTTCATAAGCACCGTCAGCCTGCTTCTGGTGCTTCCCACTGCGAAAATTCTGACGTTGACCGTGTTGCGAAAGAAAGAAACGGCGCCATTTGTCATGGAGATGCCATCATATCATCTTCCCTCGGTTCGCGGTGTTCTGGGGCGCGCCCTGGAGCGGGTCTGGCTGTTCCTGAGAAAAATCGTCACCATAGTAGCGGCTGTTGCGGTAGTGCTGTTTGTGCTCCTGCAGTTCCCCGGTATCGGAGAGGAAAGAATGGCCTTTTATGAAGCGGAAAAGGAAAGGGTCCTGGGCGTGTTTCTCGGCAAGGTGAAGGGTTTGTCCTGTGAGAAAGACCTGCGGGGAGATCGGGTCATGGGCCTCGTGCTTTACTGGGATGATTACAAGAATGCCAGAATGAGAACTTCCGACAATTCAAAGGTTGCAGAACTCAATGCCCGCTTTGAATCACGCAATCCGGTGTTTTTCCGTATCGTGCAGCCGGGCGCGGATAAGGCCGCCGGAAAGGTCAATCGTGCCTTCAAAACTCTCTTTAATGAGCGAAGGGATCTTCTGCGCCACATGCAACAGGAACGGATCGATACCAGCTTTTTGGGAAGACTGGGAAAGTGGCTGGAACCGGTCACCGGGGCGGCCGGCTTTAATTGGCGCGTGAACGTGGCCCTTTTAAGTGCGCTTGCCGCAAAGGAGAGCAGTGTTGCCACCCTTGGGGCACTGTATGAATCGGAAGAAGAAGGGGAAGCCCTGGAGCAGCGTATGGCGAGGGGTGAAGCGGGCTTTACGTCCCTGCACGCCCTGGCGCTGATGCTGTTTATGGTGCTCTATCCGCCCTGCATTGCTACGGCCATCGCCGTGAAACTGCAGTCCGGCTCCATTAAATGGATGCTCTTTTCCATCGTCTATCCTATGGCGCTGGGTCTGGCGACGGCAAGTCTGATCTTTTCAGGCGGGAGCGCGCTCGGTCTTTCCGGGCTTCAGGCCATGGGCGCTTTTTATGGTGTTGCCCTGGCATTCACAGTAGTAACCGGATTTGTAAAAAACAAATCTTAATATGCATACAAGAAGAGGAGGAAAGAAAATGTGGAGAAAAAAAACAGTAATTATGGGGATGCTGACGTTGTCATTTATCTTGCCCTGCCGAGTCATTGCCCACACGCCGCTCTGTTCATGCTACGACAACGGCGATGGCTCAGTCACCTGTGAAGGCGGGTTCTCGGACGGCTCTTCGGCCGCGGGGGTGCAGATGCGCGTGGAGGATGTTCAGGGGAAGACATTGAGCAGGTGTACAATGGATGAAAACAGTGAGTGTACCTTCAAGAAGCCTTCCGCTTCCTACAAGATTTTCTTCGACGCCGGTCCCGGTCATGTCGTGGAGATCGATGGGAACGATATTGCTGAATAATATGCCAAATCAAACAAGGAATAAGGAGAAGTGTCTATGAAAAGAGCGATTGGTATGCTGGTCGGAATGATGATGTGTATGGCAGGTCCCGCATTTGCCCATTTTCAGATGATTTACACACCGGAATCGGCACTGCAAAAGGCAAAGACCATTGACATTACACTTGTCTTTACCCATCCGTTCGAAGCGGGTCATACGATGGACATGGGTATTCCGGAACAGTTTTTTGTAGTGCGCAAGGGGAAGAGAGAGGATTTGCGCCGAACGATCAGGCAGATTTCCTGGACCAGCCTTACCAACAGCGGTACGGCCTATGAGACGACGTACAGGCTGCGAGGCATGGGGGACAATGTGTTCTGTCTGGTGCCGTCGCCGTACCTGGAGAAAGAAGAGAATTGCTATATCCAGCAGATGAGCAAAATGATCGTCAATACCGGCGGATTTCCCACGGACTGGGATGCAAAGATCGGCCTTCCGGCGGAAATAGTTCCGCTTGACAAGCCCTATGCACTCTGGACCGGCAATGTGTTTCGGGGGATCGTTCTGAGCGACGGCAAGCCCGTTCCCTATGCGGAAATCGAAGTAGAATATTTGAACCACCGGCCGCAGCCGGACAAGAACGCCTTTGCCGCTCACGCAGAGGTGGACGCACCCCAGGACGCCTTTGTGACCATGACCATAAAGGCCAATGTGAACGGCGAATTCTCCTTCGGCATCCCCCGGGCCGGGTGGTGGGGATTTTGCGCCCTCGGGGTCGGCCCCGACAAAGAATATAAAGGCAAGGAATTATCGCAGGATGCGGTGATTTGGGTGCAGGCCAGGGATATGAAGTAGGGCGGAATGGGTATATCAAGCTGATTCCATAAGAAGGCGAACTTACGGGTCCGACAGAGGGCGGAACAAGTGAAGACGCATGGATTGCTGTGATCATACAGCAGACAGTGCGTCTTTTTTTGACATGCTGATGAGAAGCGCCGTTAACATTGCTTTTCGGACAGCAACGGGAACAGAGGTTTTTTTGAAACTTATGTATGCCTAATCAATGGAGGATGAAGTAGATGAAAAAATTCAATAGTATCAGTTTAATTGCTGTAGTGTGTGTGTACTTTTTCCTGGCGGCGACGGTTGTTCCTGCCATGGGCGCCATGTCGAATGACGCCCTGGAACAAAAGGTTGCAGAGATCGAACAGAAAATTCAAACAAGCACTATCGCCGGCGCCGCCTCGGCCTGGCTGGATATCATCAGCATATCCGGCGTCCTTGAGCTGGATTTCAGTTACAGGGACCCGAGCGATCTGAACGATGCAGACAGCGATTCCTCTTCGGAGTTCGATATTGGAACGGCCGAACTGGCACTGGAAGTGAAATTTCATGAGTGGGTAACGGGCAACGTGACTCTCAAGGGGGAAACCCTCGACGAAAACGATCGCGTATTCTGGGACGAGGCCGCGATAACCGTGCAGAAGGAGGGCTTCCCCCTGTATTTCGTGGGAGGCAAGCGGACGCAGCCCTTTGGTGTGTTTAACAGCCGTTTCATTAATGATCCCCTTACCCAGGACTGCTATGAAATCGTCAAGACAGGGGCGACAATCGGTCTGACCCGTGCTGTCGGAGGGCTTGATGTATCGGCCACGATATACAAGGGAGAGGTGCTCGCGGACAAGGTATCCGAGGCAGCCTGTGGATGGACGAGGGATCCCGATCCAAACCCCGATCCGACCGATGACGTGAATTCCTATATCGTGAATCTGTCCCTGGCGCCGCTGGAGGGGCTGTCTCTCAGCGCCTATTTCGATTCGGAACCGGGGCAGCAGGGCCGTAACAACACGATGGGTGGATCGATCACATATCAGGCGGGAATGGTTGCCTTTGATGCTGAATATATCACTGCGGTTGCACGGGAACTGCATATGACGGATGGGAGGGAATACAAGGAGTCCGCATGGTTTGCCTCGGTCGCCTGCCAGGTAATGGATCCGTTGGAAATAGCCCTTCGCTATGAAGCCTTTGATGACGATATGGAAGGCGACCAGGACGGTCATCTGGAGAACAGATACTCCCTCGGCGCCAACTACACCCTTTTTGAAAAAGGCGATTTTGCAGCCACGCTTATGCTTGAATATCGCAGGAGCACTTATGAAAAGGCAGACGGTAGCGCCGCACAGGATGGGGCGGACGAGATTTTTGCCAGACTGGCCTTCGAGTTTTAAATCGGCGTCTTGGGATGGTGGCGGTGAAGAAATAGAGAGGCAAGGGGACAGCCGGTTTTCGAGAAGACATGAAGTCAGGTTATTGCAGGCGTTTTCCTTCCTGTGATGAAGGATCGAGAACCGGCTGACTCGGGGCCCCAAAAGCCGCTTGACAGGGATATTCCATATTCATATACTTCGAACTGCATCGTGCGGTAAAACAGTGCCGATGGCTGGTGAAAGTCTTTATTATTATCAATGAGTTGCCGTGATTCGCGGCTAAGAACCCGTATATTTGTGCAACGAAGTTATAACTGCAGACAGTCACACAAAGAGATTCGATGAAGGAACGGCTGCTTGACCTGCTGATCTGTCCGGTGTGCCTGCCGGAAGAACACCGGCTGAACGAAGCGATTCAGGAGAAACTGGGGGACGATATTCTCACGGGCGCCCTCACCTGTTCCGCCTGCGGCAGGACATATCGCATTGAACAGGGCGTTGCATTGCTCGATGCGGCACTGAACCCCTCGCAGGCCTATAGTCATAACAAATATGAGACCCCTGCCGTGGTGTCCTCCTATCTCTGGAGTCACTACGGCGATCTCCTGAAGGAGGAGAACAGTTCCGATGCTTACCGGCGCTGGAGCGAGATGATGCGTTCCCACACCGGTATCTGTATCGACGCCGGGACTGCCGTCGGCCGGTTTGCCTTTGAAATGACGGGCAGATGCGACTTTGTGATCGGCGTGGACAATGCACGGGCCTTTATCCGGGAGGCCAGAGACCTTCTCCTGGATCGCCGCAGGACCATTCGGCTGAAAGAGGAGGGATGGCTGACCCGTACTGTTGAGTTCGCAATACCGGAAGAATGGGACAGCCAAAAGGTGGAGTTTATCGTCGCTGACGCACTGGCGCTGCCCTTCAGAGCAAACATGGCATCGTCTCTGGCCTCGCTGAATCTGGTGGATAAAGTTCCTGATCCTTTGATGCATTTGATGGAGATGAACCGTGTAACCGGAGATGAGAATGCACAGTTCCTGCTTTCCGATCCCTTCTCCTGGTCCGAAGAGGCAGCGCCGGAGCACAACTGGCTGGGAGGACAGAAGCAGGGGCCCTACACCTTGCGGGGACGTGAGCATATCATGAAACTTCTGGCAGGTGAGAATGGTATTTTGCAACCACCCTGGAACATTGAAACAGAGGGACGGCTCTGGTGGCACATACGGACCCACGCCAATCACTACGAGCACATCAGAAGCTGTTATATAAAGGCCACACGCTGACCCCGCATCGAAGGGAGGACTGTTTTCATGATAACGCACTCTGTCTGCCGTTTATGTTCGGCCTGCTGTCCCATAGAGGTGGAAACGTCGGAAGGAAGATTTATATCGGCGAGAAGAAAGTCATCCCTTCCCGACGATCAGCAACTGCCTTGCCCGAAACTCGGCGCGGCGGCCGACATCATTTACTCTCCCGATAGGCTTGTCTCGCCTTTGATCAAACAGGGTGACGGCGGTTTCAGAGAGGCATCCTGGGACGAAGCGATGGATGTCGTCGCCCGGCGACTGCGTTTCTGCAAAGAAGAATACGGCGCACAATCGGTATGCTGGTTGAGAGGCATGGCGGCCGACTGGGGGGCGCCCTGGGACTATGTCAACCGTTTGATGAATGCCTACGGTTCGCCCAACGCCATCGGAAACGGTTCAATCTGTTTTGTCGGGCGTGAATTCGCCCACACCACCGTCTATGGCGCCATGACGATGCCCCAGCCGCTCCAGGCCAAATGCATGCTGATCTGGGGGAAAAATGACAGGGATACGGCGCCCAATGCGGCCGAGAGCATCCTTCTGGCAAAGAAAAAGGGCGTAAAACTGATTGTGGTCGATCCAGTGAAGACGCATTTTGCTGAGATGGCGGACATCTGGCTTCAGATAAGACCGGCCCATGACGGCCTGCTGGCCATGGCGATGATCAATGAAATTATTTCCCATGATTTATTTGATCACGAGTTCGTGGAACAGTGGACCATCGGTTTCGAAGAATTGAAAAAAACGGCGGCAGAGTATCCGATTGAAAAAGTTGCCGACACGTTGTGGCTGGATCAGGAGTCGGTCAAAGAAGCCGTCAGGGTGTACACATCGCTTAAACCGGCCTGCATTGTCGATGGCAACGGTCTGGATATGCAGCTTGAATCGTTTGACGCCTCGCGTGCGGTGGCCATGTTGCGCGCACTTACCGGCAGCCTCGATATAGCGGGTGGTGATTATATCCCGCAGGCCGTGCCGAACCGAAACCTGCAGCTGCGGGATCGGCTTCCTGACTTCACTCCCCCCATTACCGCGGAGTACCCTCTCTTCAATCAGTTTCACGGCAACTGGGGGAATCAGGTGCAGTCCTGCGTGATTGACGCCATATTGGATGAGAAACCCTACCCGATAAAAACTCTGATTGTCCAGTCGGGAAACCCCGCGGTCACCTTCATGGATGCAGGCCGGGCAAGACGGGCGCTGGAAAAGGTGGAATTCCTCGTGGTGATCGATATGTTCATGAACGGGACTGCAGAAATGGCAGACGTCATTCTTCCCGCCGGCAGTTGTTTTGAACACACCCAGCTTAACCGCGCCTTTGTCCGTTCAAGCCCTGTAAGGATTCAGGAACAGGTGATTGCCCCGATAGGGGAGAGTCGGCCGAACTGGCAGATTACCTTCGATCTGGCGCGGCGTATCGGACTGGAAAATGAATTCCCCTGGCGCACTGCGGAAGAGGCGATCGATTACCAGCTTGAACCGGCGGGGATCACTGTGGCGATGCTGCGGGAGCATCCCGAGGGAATTATGGTCGGACCGGTACAATATCAGAAGTATAAGGGCGATGGATTCGGAACGCCCAGCGGCAAGGTTGAATTCTTTTCCGCACAGCTGAGAGACTATGGCCATGATCCGGTCCCCTTCGCCCGCGGCCATGAAAAGGAACCCATCAGCTTCATGGATCAGGCGGATATCTATCCGCTCCTGGGGATCAGCGGCGCCCGCAACAGGCGGTTTACCAATTCCCAGTACCGCATGATTCCGTCCCTTTTGCAGCAGGAACGAGGGTGCGTGGTCGACATCCACCCCGACGACGCCCGGGAGTACGCCGTCCGTGAAGGGGATCGGGTGACGATTGCCACGCCGCGCGGCCGCGTGCGTATGAGGGCTCGGATTTCAGATGTCATTCACCGTGGGGTTCTTCGCATTGCCTGGGGATGGGGGGATTACAACCCCGAGTACAGTCTCAATCTTATGACCGATGATGATCGGCGCAATCCGGTTATCGGCACCGCGTCGGGACGAAACTTCATGTGCCGTATTGAAAAAGTGGAGGAGTCGTGACGTGCGGGAAACGACCGCAGATTCAGGCGCTGTCTGCGACTGAAAGAGGGGGCGGTTCCCTCACCGTTGACGCTTCGTATCCGTAAAAGCTGAAGTATGACGAGGTCACTGCCGCCATGACCGGTGTCTGAAGCGTCCCGTACACATGTTATGTTGCTCCATCCAGCGCTTCTCTGACCTTGGCCGCCAGTTCTCTCAGAGAAAAGGGCTTGGAGAGAAAATTTACGTGTGCATCCAGCACTCCCTGATAGGCGATGACATCCGCCGTGTACCCGGACATATAGAGGCGTTTCATGCCGGGCTTGAAGGCCATAACCAGTTCCGACAGCTCCTTTCCGTTCATGTCCGGCATTACCACATCGGTAAGGATCAGGTTGATGTCCCCCTCGTATTCGCCGGCAATCCGAAGCGCCAGATCTTTACTTCTCGCCGTCAGCACCGTGTATCCCAGTATTTCAAGCATGGCCTTGCTGAGATCAAGAACCGACTGGTCATCTTCCACGAGCAGCACCGTTTCCGTACCACCCTGGATTTCCATTTCAGATTCATCACTGTCGATTTCGGGAGCTTCGTCCTTGTGGCGGGGCAGATAGACCCTGAACGTGGTGCCCCGGTCCGGTTCGCTGTACACGTTGATAAATCCGTTATTCTGCCTGACGATGCCGTAGACGGTCGCCAATCCGAGACCGGTGCCCGCCCCCTCTTTCTTGGTGGTGAAGAACGGTTCGAATATGTTGTTCAGGGTGTTTTCATCCATGCCGCATCCATCATCGCTTACGGCTAAAACCACATAATCGCCGGGCAGGCATTCCGGTCGGGCCGCACTGTAGGCGCCGTCCAGTGTCCTGTTCGATGTTTCAATGGAGATTCTTCCTTTTTTTGTGATGGCATCGCGGGCGTTTACCGTTAAGTTTGCCAGAATCTGATCGATCTGCGTGGGATCGATATATACCTTCCAGGGGTGATGACCGGGATACCAGCCCAGTTCAATGTTTTCACTGATAAGGCGCTGAAGCATTTTGAGCATGCCGGCGACGGTGTCGTTCAGGTTTATTGCTTTGGGGCTGACGGTCTGTTTGCGGGCAAAGGCCAGCAACTGCCGTGTCAGATCGGCGGACCGCCTCCCTGCATTCAGAATGTTCTGAAGTGATTTATACAAAGGATCGGTACTCGCAATGCGGGACATGGCCATTTCCGTATTGCCGATGATCACGCTGAGCATATTGTTGAAGTCATGGGCCACCCCGCCGGCCAGTCGCCCCACCGATTCCATCTTCTGTGCCTGGACGAGTTGCGCTTCAAGCTGCTTTCTGTCCGTCAGATCGATCAGGGAAGCGACGCTTTCCCGCGTTTCGGGTATGACGGCGACGCTTGCGTAAAGCTCCCTTTTGGAACCTTCCCGTGTTCTTGCATGAATCTCATAGGCATTAGGCACGGATGAAGGATTCGTGAGGCGCATCATCTGGTTCTGTCTGATCTTTTCCACATCTTCAGGCACAATGAATTCCGTCCAGCTCATCTTTCCTTCGATGTCCTCTTTTGGATATCCCGCCAGGTCGGCGAAGTTTTGATTCGCCATCAGTATTGCCGTATCTTCCGCGACGATTATGTTGGCTGTTGCCGTGCTTTCGAAGATTGTTCTGTAGCGCTCTTCACTCTTTCTGATCGCCTCGTCTGCTCTGGTGCGCTTGATCGTCATGCCTGACAAATATACGAATGTTTTCAGAACGTAATCCGGTAACGGCGGTCGGTCTTCGGGAACGAAGGCGAGGCAGGTGCCCAACAGCTCATCGGCGTAGCTGATGGCCAGGGCTATGAGGTTCCGGCATCCGACGGCGTCCATGACCATATCTGAAATCTCCCGGGGTATTTCCCCGCCTGAAAGCTCATGGAGGTTTTTTCGCCTCGTAATAATTCGGGTGACCATTTGTATCTTTTGAGTAGTACTGCACCCTATGGATTTTCCCAGCATGGAACGAAAGGCGGGACGAAGCGTGTCGCCTGAGCCGGGATCAGTCGATATCGCAACGGGGGTCAAGGCGCCGGCAGTGTCGTCATATACTGTAAAGGTTGTTGCCACGGCGCCTGACAGACGTCGCAGGGTGTCGGCAATTCTGTCGTACAGATCCTGAGCGCCGAAGGATTCAGTAAAGGCAATGGCGATAGCATTGAGCTGTTCATGATACGCCGCCGCCATCCGGTATTTCTGTTCGCTTTCATACAGCGCCAGCTCCGCCTTCTTCCGTTCCGTAATGTCGTGGGCAACCACATCGGCGGCAATCACATGACCTTCCGCGTCACAGATGTTCCTGTTGTGCAGGTGAATCCATAATTTTCTTCCGTCTTTTGTCGCTATTTCATACTCGACCGCCTCCGGCACCTTTTTGCCGAGGGACATGTCTTTCAGGCGCGCCAGAAACAGTCGCTTGCTTTCTTCCGTAAGCAACTCAAAGGGGCTGATATGCACTATGTCCTCCCGGCTGCAGCCGAGATATTCACAGAGCACATCGTTTGCCCGCAGTAACCGACCGGTCCGGAAATCAACCCGATATATGCCCGCCGGCGCATTGTCAAAGAGCTGGCGGTAACTGGCCTCGCTTTCCCTGAGACTTTCTTCCATGGCCCGCCGTTCCGTCGTGTCGCGGGAGACTCCCAGAAACCCGGCGGGTGCGCCCTGACTGTCCCGAAGCAGTGTCACGGTGGTGTCGGCCCAGAACGTGGAACCGTCCTTCCTCAAAAATTCCAGTTCCGTTTCTACCGAGATGTCTTCTTTCGGATCGGCCAGCTTCTCAGGCGTGAGGTGCAGTTCCAACAAGGCAAGGGCGGTCCGAAAAGAGTGAGGCGCCAGATGTTTTTCTATCGGAATTTGTTGCATCTCCTCAAAAGTGTACCCTCGTTTGCGCTCGACTGATGGAGACACCCAGGTGGCCTGCAGATGCAGATCCATAAGCCAGACCATGTCCCGCACATTGTCCAGGATCAGGCGGAATTGTGTTTCGGTTTCCCTTAATGCGTACTCTGCCCGCTTCCGATCAGTCACATCCCGCACATTCATCACGAACCCTTCGATCACCGGGTTCTGAAGGAGATTCTTACCGAATCCTTCCACGATGATTTCGCTGCCGTCTTTACGCCGGACCAGAAAACTGTTGGGAACAGGAGTATCTATTATCTGCAGTGCCCTTGCAAAGTCTTCCATGGCCCTGGGATGATCCTCCGGTGCAATCAGGCATAAAGTGTTTTTTCCAACCAGTTCGCCAGGCCGATAGCCGGTAAAGCGCTCAACCGAGGGACTCGCATAGGTGATGGTTCCTTTTGCATCCACAATGAAGAGCATGTCGGAGGCGTTCATAGTAATTTCGCGGTAATATTCCTCGCTTTTTTTCAAGGCGTCTTCCGCAGTTTTACGATCGGTCACGTTTCGAACAATGATGACGGCTTCTTTGGAGAGAGGAATCAGGCGCGTTTCGTAATGCTGTTCTGCGCCGCGGATCGCAAGCGAATATTCAAAACTTACCGCAGTCTGCGTGTGCAGTGCATCGGCCAGCGCCTTACTGAATTTTTCGGCCACGGGAGTGAGCGGGATACCAAATATTTTTTTTCCTATCAAATCCTGACGGGAAATAAAGAGATCGGATATATTGCCTGTCTTGCAATCGAGGATGGTGCCGGAGATATCGACCCTGAAAAAGATATCGGGAACAACTTCGAGGATCGTCCTCATTTCCGAATTGGCCTGCAGAAGTTTCTGTGAGCTCAATTCCAGGGAGCGTTCCAGCATACTCCGATTCATATCCGATTCATGATAGGCGTCGTTAACTGCGGTGATAAAACTTTGCCACTCTTCCGGAATGATGAAAGATTCACCGAAACATTTTTTCAGCTGACGCTTTAGAAGACTGTGCATTTTTTCTGCATTCATTCGGCCTCTATTCCTCTGCAAAGGTGGCAACGGTCATGGTCTGGTTGTGAGGCGCACAGGGTGCGCCGGTCATAAGATGTGCCTTCGGGTAGTATCGCTTGATGTCTTCAAATAAATAATGGTGCGTTAAAGGTTCTGTTGACGCAAACATGATTACCAGATCGGCATCTCCAATGTCGCTGCTGCCCTGTAGACCCCAGCCTTCAGATGCTGTCCATATCCTGTGCGCAATTTTCATCTTGACGCCCCCAGAGGAATGAAGGTACCTTGTCAGCACACTGTTCCTTGTGTTTTTAATCGGCACAATGTAACAGCACATTGAGCCCTGCGGGAATATAAAAGCGTAGAATTCACATAAAGGACACTAAATTTGTACCACAAAAAAAGGAGAGAGAGCATGTTGAATTTCAGTTATCAAAACCCCACCAAAATTTTATTCGGGAAGGACTGTATCGCGCGCATCAGCAGAGAGATTCCGCTGGGATCGAAGGTTATGATCACTTACGGCGGAGGCAGTGTCAGAAAGAACGGTGTGCTCGATGAGGTGAAGGCGGCTTTGAATGGGTACGAGCTGACAGAGTTCGGTGGGATCGAACCGAATCCCACCTATGAAACGCTGATGAATTGTGTTGATCTGATACGGTCCTCACACGTTGATTTTCTGCTTGCCGTGGGTGGCGGGTCAGTGATTGACGGCACGAAATTCATTTCAGCCGCCGTCTATTACGACGGAGAGCCCTGGGCTATTCTTGAGAAGTATGGCGCCGGGATTACGCGTGCCGTACCGTTCGGCACGGTTTTGACACTTCCCGCCACAGGTTCGGAAATGAACAGCGGCGCCGTGATTTCCCGAAAATCTCTCAAGGCGAAACTTCCCTTTGCCAATCCTCTGGTATTTCCGAAATTCTCGGCCCTGGATCCGACAAAAACCTATACGCTGCCGCCGAGACAGATAGCCAATGGTGTCGTTGATACGTTTGTCCATATCATGGAGCAGTATCTTACCTATCCGGTGAACGGCAAGGTGCAGGACCGTTTTTCCGAGGGTTTGCTCCTGACCTTGATTGAAGAGGGGCCCAAGGCGCTGCAGACACCGGAAGATTACGATGTACGGTCCAATCTGATGTGGTGCGCCACACTGGGTCTCAACGGGCTTATCGCCGCAGGCGTCCCTCAGGATTGGGCAACCCACATGGTGGGTCACGAAATTACGGCGCTCTACGGGCTTGATCATGGACAGACCCTGGCCATTGTCCTGCCGGCCATGTGGAAAGTGAGGAGAGAAGAGAAGCGGGAGAAGCTGCTGCAATACGCCGAACGCGTCTGGGGGTTGAAGGAAGGTGATGAGGACGCCCGAATCGATGGAGCGATTGAAAAGACGAAGGAGTTTTTTGAACGTCTCGGTGTAAAGACCCGCCTGAGCGACTACGGCATCGACGCCGACGGCATACCCCTGGTGGTGGAGCAGTTGGAGAAGCACGGCATGGTCACTCTCGGCGAGCGGCGGGACGTGACGCCCGAGACGGTGCGCAGGGTGCTGGAACTCTGCCTGTAAGGCCGATTCCGGGGGCAGTGGTGCAATGGTGCAATGATCGGAGTATACAGTGAAGTACGGACCTGCCATACTGAGCGCCATTCTGTACAGTGAAAATACGAAACGTAATGTGCGCCTGCTGCTGAAGTTTATTGTTGCCATGGCTGTCATGGTAACGTTTTACAGTGGTGCCTTTCACGGCCTGATGGCCCTTGAAGGGAGAAGCTATTCCTGGATTACAGGGTTTTACTGGACGCTTACGGTAATGACTACCCTGGGGTTCGGAGACATCACCTTCAGTTCGGATCTTGGCCGCGCCTTTTCTATCGTGGTTCTTATTTCCGGCGTTATCTTTTTTCTCACACTGCTTCCCTTTACCTTCATCAAGTTTTTCTACGCGCCCTGGATCGAGGCCGAGGTAAGAAACCGTGCGCCCCGTGAACTGCCGCCGGAAACCGGGGGTCACATTATCATCACCGCCTACAATGCCGTCACATCGGCACTGATCGACAAGCTGAAAGATTATCAAGAGGCCTATGTGCTTATCGAGGAGGACTACAAACGCGCCCTTGATTTTCATGATGCCGGCATACGCGTTGCTGTAGGAAACATCGATGATCCGGAGACCTATCGAAAAATGTGCGTCGAAAGCGCTGCCCTCGTTGTTGCCGCCAATACCGATGAGGTTAATACAAATATCACCTTTACCGTTCGTGAATTGAGCGGGGAAGTGCCCGTTATTGCCACTGCCGATTCTCCCTATTCGGAGGATATTCTGCAAATGGCAGGCAGTACGAAGGTGCTTCAGATCTATGAGGTTCTTGCCCGCTCACTTGCCGCATGGACCGTCGGCGGCGACTGCCGCGGCAATATTATCGGCCGTTTCGACAACCTCGTCATAGTGGAATTCCCGGTTTTCGGCACCCCGCTGATCGGGAAAACCCTGGCCGAAAGTGAGATAAGAAAAAATTTCGGGGTGACGGCGGTAGGCATCTGGAGCAGAGGAATGTTTGAAGTTCCCACTGCAGACAGTCTCCTCAGCCGGAACAGCGTACTGGTTATGGCAGGCGGGGAGGAGAACCACGCGGCCTTTAACGAAGTCTACTCCTTCTATCATATTTATCACCTGTCGGCGAATCCGATCATGATCATCGGCGGCGGGAGGGTGGGGCGCAACATCGCTGCACGTTTCAAGGAGCAGGGAACACCCTGTCTCATCATTGAAAAAAGGTCGCGCAATGTGCAGGATGAAGAGGAAGGCTGGATCATCGGCGATGCGGCTGATCTCTCAGTTCTTAAGAAGGCGTCTGTGGACAAATCCCTCGCAGCGATTATCACTACCCACGATGACGCGACGAACATATACCTGACAAAATATTTAAGGAGTTTGCGACCGGATATGCAAATTCTCAGCCGGGCGACGCTGGAACGCAACGTATCGACGCTGCACCGCGCCGGCGCCGACTTCGTCATGTCGTACTCATCCCTGGGCGCCAATGCGATTTATAATTTTTACAAAAATCAAGATGCCTTCATGCTGGCGGAAGGATTGAATATATTCCACCAGAAGACGCCGCGCCACCTGATCGGCAAAACCCTGGCTCAATCGCAGATCCGGGAGACAACGCAATGTTCCGTCGTGGCCATCGATCTGAACGGCCTCATCACGATCAATCCGGACCCCCTGACGCCGATTGAAGAGAACGCGGAACTGATACTGATCGGAAGTTACGAGGGTGAGAAAGCGTTTGTTTCATGGAGCAACCATGCATAATTTTTGAGGAGAATGAATATGAAGGACGTCTATCAACGATTGGCCGAGTTTCTCGACACCTTTCCTCAGCGGTTCCCGCTGAATACGGAGTCGGGTATCGAACTGAGAATCCTGAGGCACATTTTTACTCCCGAAGAAGCCGAACTATTTATGAAGTTGCGGCCAAAGCCGGAGACGGCGGTGGAGATAGCCGGACGTGTCGGCGCCGACCCGGGAGAAATGGAAAAGGCGCTCTATGAGATGTCTCACAAGGGGCAGGTGTTTCGTACAGGAAAGGCAGGAAGCTATAAATACATGGCAACGGCATTCCTGGTGGGGATCGTCGAGTTTCAGATGAATCGCATGACCCCGGAGTTTGCGAAGGATATGGAGGAATTCACTCCTATCCTTTATGAAGCGACCTGGATGAAGGGCAAAACGAGAGATCTCCGGACGATCCCGATTGCGGAAAGCGTCGATTCGGACGCGCAGGTCATGCCCTACGAGAGTGCGGAAGAGGCCATAAAATCTGCAAAACATATCGCCGTTTCAGATTGCATGTGCCGCAGGATGAAAGATCTGGTGGGGACCCCCTGCAGCAAGCCCCTGGAGGTGTGTTTCCATTTCGGCAGCGGCTGTCACTACTTCGTGGAAAACGGTATGGGGCGCTACATCTCGCAGGAAGAGGCCATGGCTATTCTGAAGGAAGGTCAGGAAGCCGGTCTGGTCTGCCAATTGAGCGCTTCCCAGAACCCTGTTGCCATGTGCATGTGCTGCGATTGCTGCTGTGGCCCGCTCAGGGCTTACAAGGCCTATGAAAAGCCCTCGGAAATGGTAAACAGCAATTTCTTTGCCCGGGTGAATGAAGAGGAATGCATCGGATGCGAACTCTGCCTGGAACGATGTCCCATGGACGCGATCGAAGTGGACGAAGTTGCCCGCATCAACCTGGACCGCTGCATCGGCTGCGGCGTCTGTGCCGGTTCCTGTCCCACCGAAGCGGTAAAGATCTTCAGGAAAGACAAGGACAGGGAATTCGTGCCGGAAAAGGATCTGTTCACTGCAACCATGGCGATTTATCAGCAGCGACGGGAACAAGACGCAATCCCGTAGTTATTTGTTGCGATATTCATGGTACCGGCACAGATTGGCCGTTGCCTTGACCGTTTCGTCCAGTGTGGAATACACGGGGAACCCCGCTGCGGTGAAGGTGTTTTTGAGAAGAAGATTGTAATGCCTGTCTTCCTCATCTTCCAGATAGGGGTCCAGGGAAACGGTGATCATGACCGGTTTGCCTTCCTTCCGGCGGGCGTCCAGGCACCCTTGGACCATCAACTCGAGGAGCCGCTGCATGTGGGCATCAATTTTTTCTCCCAGGATGCGCCGCAAGTAGCGGAACTGGTCGAACTGAAATAGGACTGTGTGAATGTGACGGTCGGCGGCGACTGTCCGAATAATGTCGGCAATGTTATGTGTCGGCCCCACATTGTAATATATGGGCCATGCATCCAGGGGATTGCCCATGCCCGTTCCCGCCGCCGGAACCAGTCCGCGCAGGGCCTCCACGGTTTCCGGAGTGAAGGGCGGCACCTCTATCCCCGCTTTCAGGCACATATCCGTCTGAATTACGCTGAAACCGCCGGAATTGGAAATCAATGCAATGGCCCGGCCCGAGGGCAGCGGCGAGGTGTCAAACGCGATCAGTGTATTTGTCATTTCATTGAAATTATCCACCTGCAGGACCCCGCATTGGGTAAAGAACCCGCGCCAGACGCCGGGGGTGCCGGCCATGGCGGCTGTGTGGGAAGCGGCCGCCCTCATGCCCTGCGATGTCATGCCTCCTTTTATTGCAATCACCGGCTTTTGTGCTGCCGCGCGGGCAAGCGCGTCACGTAAACGCGGGCCCTGTTTTGTTCCTTCAATATAAAAGGCGATGATCTGCGTATCGGGATCATCGGCAAGGTACTCCAGAAAATCGGCGCCGTCCATGTCGGCTGCATTGCCGTAACTGATCACTTTGCTGAACCGGAGATTTTTCGTCCTTGCAAAATAAGAAAAGGATTCGGCGAAACTGCCGCTCTGTGCGACAACGCCGATGTGCCCCTCCTCGGCGGGTGCCTCCGGCACGATGGCCAGGCCCGATTCGGGACAGTACACGCCGAAGCAATTGGGACCGATGAGCCTGATTCTTCCCGCCGCAAGCCGTTTCAGTTCCTCTTCCTGCGCTGCCCGCTCGGGGATGCCCGTTTCGCTGAATCCGGCCGTGAACATCTGAGCGACCCTGACGCCTTTGCGGATGCACTCTTCCAGCACCTGAGGCAGCCGTGAGGCGGAGACGGAGATAATGACGTAATCAATATCGGCTTCCACATCCAGGATGCTCGGATAGCATTTCTTGCCCAGCACTTCCTCATACTTGGGGTTCACCAGATAGAGCCGGTCGCGGATTTTCGTTTTTATCTGTGCCCGTGTCGCGATATCCGAAGGAGATGCGCCGATGATCGCTACATTCCGGGGATAGAAGATGCAGTCAAACAACCCGTCGTCTCTGTTCATAGTGCCTCCTGAGGGAATGATGCCCATCCTTTTACCACAGGTTGCGCGACATGCGAAGAGCAAAAACCGGTGAAACGCTGAAGGGAATGGATGCTATTTTTTGTGAATCCCGTTTTTTCTGTACTGAGGACACAGTTCCGACGTTCCCGGCTGATACTCACGGCACACGAGAGGCCGTGTCTCGTATATGGCGCAGCGCCACGTTTTGCCAACTCTTTCCAGGAAGGGGCATACCTGAGAGCATTCACCCGTGTCGGCGGATACCAATCGGTCTCCCGCCCAGACGCGACGCCGGTGTGCGATAACATCGAAGATGTCCTGCCTGTGTTCGGCGCGCCAGCGATCGAAATCGCTTTTCCGGACATAGGCCGTCAAGTCGACGAAACAGCACTTGCCGCACCGCAGGCAGGGAAGGTGTTCCTCTCTTAGTTCTTTCTGCAGTTGTTTTTCATGCCGCCACATTGCTTGTCCGGAATATGGATAATTCGAGGTTGACGGTTCCTAAAGAATACGAACAGGCCGTCTATAGCTTTCCCAGCTCATCCAGAAACTGGATCACTCGCAAGGACTCTGCGACGCCCGTCGTGCCCCGCATGCTGATCACCACTGAAATGGTTTCGAGAAACTCTTCCCTGGTTGCGCCGAGCGCCAGGGCCGACTCGGCCTGACTGAGAATGCAGTTTCGACAGCCGGCGCCGAGCGCGATGGCCATCGCCATGAGTCGCTTTGTTTTGCTGTCCAGGGCGCCGTCCCTGTAGGCTTCATTCACCAGCTCGCCAAGCATGTGTGCGAAATCCGGCATGGCGCGCAACAAATTCCCCAGCTGTTTCTTCCTGATATCGTTTAACTCAATTTGACTTTCCGGCATATGTGCACTCTTCCTGGTATAAATTCAACCGGCATGTGCCGATTGTGTAATGAGTATGACGCGAATTGCTTCCCGCGTCCCGGTCTGAAAAAAACAGATAACACGTGTACTTTTAGCACAATTTCCATTATATTGACACAATCCTGTATAAACTCTTCGAATGCCTATGACACCAAGCAGAAAAGGAGAAATGTGCCGGTATGAAAAGCCAGTGTAACAAACTCAATACCCTCCGCATCGTGTCCTTTGTTTTCTTACTGTTTATTACCCACGTGGCGTTTCAGACGCCGACCGACTCCTTGGCCTCGGATACCGCCGAACTGAGGGGCATGATCACCGACCAGGCGACGAAGCTTCCCATAGATGCCGCCCGGGTTACGGTACACACAACAGAACGCTCCTACACCGCTAGAACCGACGGATTCGGCATGTACGCCATCGACGGAATCGAGCCGGGAAGCTACACGATCCAGGCGGAGCATCCCGGCTATCATCCGGCAAGCGACGCGGAGTTTTCCGTCACCGCCGGGGGGCGGTACCAGTGGCACAAGGAGCTGACCCTCAAGGAGCCCTTTTTCGACATCTTTGTGGAAGTCGCCTGTGTGACGACGGGAATGAAGCTTGCCAATATACCGGTCAGGATCACGGGCGTCCCCTCGGGCAGCGGGACCGCCGTCGACAGGTCAGGAAAGACGGACAGCCTGGGCTTCATCCAGTTTGCCGGACTTTCTCCGGGATTTTACAGTTTCTTCATAAACGAGGGGGCCGACAGCAACCCCGGCTGGGAATCCTATTCTGAGCAGGTCAGCAAAGAGCTGACCGGTCCCCACTGGGCCGACGTGCTGTTGAAGCCCCTCACCAGTCACATTATCGCTTCGGTCTATGGGTTCAACCCGGTGACCGAGGAGGAGAACGTGCCCCTTGAGGGCATCATCGTCGAATGTGAGGGCGTTCATCCCGACAACCAGGATATCGTCCTCGTTCCCGCCCAGGTCGGTGTAAGCGGCATCCGAAAGGAGAATGACTCCTACTGGGACAACACAATGGCCGGCAAGGTGCGCTTCACCGGTCTGCCTCCCGTCCACTGGAATGTTCAGGGAAAGCGTCTGGGCTACAACGTGAGCACACACCTGGTGACCGCCCTGCCGCAGGAGACGCTGCGCATCGATATGACCCTCCAGAACACGGCGCTTACCGTGGTCGTGGACACGCCCTACCATGATCCCGAGATGCTTAGCGGCCTTGAAGTGCGCCTGCAGGGTCTGAAGGACAGCAACACCGCAGGCATCGACCGCACCCGCACCGTCACCTATGAGGCGGACAAGAACCGGGCCGTGGCGGTCTTCGACAAGATTCTTCCGGGAAACTACCTCGCCACGGTCAATGATACCGTGGAGCGCCACGTGCCCATTCTGATCGAAGGCAGCGACATCAACGCCGGCAATGAAGACGCCTACAGCAGGTTTTCCGTCACCCTTGCCGCTTCGGACTATCTGGACGCCGTGGCCGATGTGAACCGAGAGACGACCCTGTTCTGCGACCCAGAACCCGTAACCTTCACCGCCACGCTTCTCCTGGCCGATGAACTGGCGAGCCACGATTTCGATTTCTTCAGGGCCGCCCAGCCGGCCTACTATCCCGGGGCCAACAAGGTGCTCGAAATCCGGGCCTCCGAGTATTACGCCCGGTTTATACCGGAAGAATATCGGCTGATCGAAGTTAAGACCAACGAAATAGGCGAGTTTACCCTTTCGCTGATCCCCGGCATGTATGGCATTACGGCGCCGGGTCTCACCGATTACTGGGGCGACTGTTTTGTGGGAGAAGATATTAAGTCCGGCAGCTACATAAGCGCGATGTGGCCCTATTACCAGGTCTGGCCCCACAGCCTGAAATCCGCCCAGGCCTTTCAAAAATACCAGATGATGGGGAGAATCACCAGCATCGGCGGCATGGCCCTTTCCTCCGGGCAGCACATGGCGGGCACCCTCTTTGCCCTGAAAAACAGATGCGCCGTCGAAGCGGCGGTGGACCCGGCGCTGATGTGGAAAAGCCCGACGGAACACCAGGTGGTGGCCCTGGACCGCAGCAAGGCCGAGTCGGAAGGGAGCGTCATGATGCCGGAGGTGCGCTACGAGACGCTCTATGCGGAAATCGCCGACGGCGGTTCCGTCACCCTGACCGGACCGGTCAACCGGAGCGAGGCCCTGGAAAACCGCAAGGGAACGGCGCGGCGGGTGATCGAGGGCCTTCCGGCGGGCGCCTACACTATGGCGCTCAACCACCCCCGCTATACTCATCTGGCTGCGGAGTATGCTGGGCCCTATCCCTATGAATTCACCTTTGCCGAATTCCCCGCTCCCGGCCTTGTCCCCGAGGCGCCCTTCCCGGAGAATTACGACTACTGGAGTTCAGTTTTTCCCATGGGAGTGCTGAACCTGAAGGGGATCATGGAGGCCACCAGTTACGGGACGGCCAGGGTCGAGATCTACTCCTGGCAGCAGGTCGATCAAGACAACTATGATTATGTGAAGAACGGTGAAGTGGTCCCCCAGTTCATCCGCCCGGACTACACGGGAGACCGTATCTTCTATTATACCGAACGCTGGCGCGCGGGAACGCCGAACACCCCCTACGAGATGTGGCTCTACGTGGAAAATTATTATTTCGAAGACACCAACGAACACTGGTACCATTTCACCAGCAGCGGCGGCGACCTTGAAGCGAGAATCAACATCGGCGGACCAACTCCGACAGCGGGCGTGGATCCCCTCGCCATCTCCCACGACATTCTGGTCGAGACCAGGGATGCCGTGGACGGCTCAGCGATCGACGACATTGCGGTATCCTGGTTCGATAAAGGAGAATGGGAGGAAGACCGTACAAAGATCACCACCACCGGCGGCGCCTGGGTGACTGATCTGACCTCCCCGCTGGAATTTTACGATCTGACCGCGGAACACACAAACTGGCGCTACAACGGCTATCGGCTGGAAACCCTTGACGTGACAAGCGGGAAGCTGAAATTCAAGATAATCATCACCATGATCAGGGGCATCGCTCTCAAGGGTGCGGTGAAAAGCGCCGCGTCGGGAAACCCCGTCGAAGGCGCCGAAATCCGTCTGTGGAACCGCTACGGCCGGTTCTCTGAGCGGGGCGATCCCACCGGCGCCGACGGCGCCTTCAAATGGCCTTTCGAAATGGGCGATGTGGGGTGGTTTCTGGAGGTGACGGCGCCCGGATTCGAGCCCCTTCGAAAACGGCTCGACCCCTCCATGGCGGTACCCGATCCCGCCGACCCGAGGACCAATGCCTATCTTTTCGAAGGAGAAAACGCGATTGCACTGACGCCGATCAAAGGGCCGGTTATCGCCAAGGACAGCCTGACCATGAACCGCCGCGGCGCCTTTCTGCCGGGGGCGAAGAAGGCCGGAAATCAGACGGCATTCACCGCCTTTAACGCCGAAGGTCCGCTGACGATGACCTGGAGTCTCGATGTGGGCCTGGAACAGACGACATACACCGTCACACTGCCCGGCTTCGATAATGATGACGGATCGGCGGGGGCAAACCGGACCGTGACCCTTCAGGACGGTATCCAGGAGGTCTGGCTGGTCGATATGAAGGCCTTTCCGGACAACCGTTACGACGATGCGCCCGTTGCCCTGAATCTGGCGGAAACTGCCGAACCGCGGGAGGTTGCCGCGTTCCTGAATAACATCCGCAGCGGCGCCGAGGGCTACAGGAACGTCTATTACCAGCGCCTGACGAATTTCACCGCCGACGCCACCGATCAAAATACCGTGAAGGCCACCGGTCAGGTGAAGCTCTGGCAGCTTCCGCCGGACCTTTTCAAGCCCGCCTTCATCGTGGTCACGAAGCTGGGGGCCGTCAACGTCTACAATTTTGAATACACCGGCGCCTTTGAAGGGAAAGAACTGACCGGTGCGCGGCTTCCGCCGTGGTTCGCCGGGATGGCCGATATCATGGGATCGGTGGCGGGCTCTCAGGTCATGCTGGGAGAGGGACTCCAGAATGCGCTGCCGAAGGGAAAGATCATCGCCCTTCCCACCTTCACGGCCAATATCATTCTCCGCGCGACGAACGCCCTCGATTACGTCTACAGCATCGATACCCAGGTGAAGGAAGGGATGCAAAGCAAGATCGGCGGCATATTGGGACTGTCGCCCGGATTCATGGGCCTCAGTCTCTACGGCGGCGTCGAGGCCACCCTCAAGGGTGAAGATCGGGAATTCTATGTGCAGATGAAGGGCGGCATCGCGAAAAACACCGTCAACAAGAACGAATACACGCCAGGATTTCTCAAAAAATTCGGCGATGTCAAGGTGGGGTTGACGCCTCCGCCGGCGGGTGAATTTTACCACATCGACAGCTACAAGTTTGCCCCCGACAACAAGCCTGACGAGCTTGCCGTACTCTATGGAATGAGCGGTCAGGCGGGCGTCGAGGTGTCGGCGAGCATTTTCCCCGTGCTCAAATACATTCCCAAGATCGGTCCTGTGCTCCTGCTGCTCTACAAGTCAGGCGCCATGGATGTCCGCGCCCTGACCAAGGGGCTCATCGGGGTGCGGTCCCTGAGCGGCTTCAAAACCGTCTTTCCCCGCCAGGAAGAACACTATGCGATCCAGGGTGCCGAGACGAAACAGTGGCGCCGGCATTTCCTCGGGGGAAACGAAGTGGGCGATCCCGTGAAGGCACAGGATCCCCAGAAAACGGAAAGCCTCGACATCGCCTTCGGCTTCGGCGTGGGCGTGGACGCCATGCTGGCCCGGGGGAGCGTCGGCGCCAAAGGGACGGTTGAACTTTCTGGCGACGACGCCTGGACCGGCGCGCCCGCCATGCTGATAGACGTGAACCCCAATGGCGATTCCCCCATTTTCAGGCGCATCCGCGGCGATCTGCGGGCGGTGCTCAATGTATATCTGAAGACCTGGATCGCCCAGTTGCAGAAGAAATGGCACTGGAAAGCCTGGCCCATCGATTACCAGTTCGGCACGGAATCTGCCATGTACCTGATTGAAATGGAGATTGTCACCCAGCGCAGGGATCTGGGAACGTTCGAACCGGCCGAATTTCAGGGGCAGGACCCGGTCGTGGTCGATGGCTTTCCGCCGCTGGGTGTTTTTTCAACCTGCAGTGGAAACGGCGATATGCTTCTTTATACCGACATGACCGCCGAAGGGAATATGGCGCTCAAGGCGAGCCTGCGGAACGAATCCGGCGCCTGGGGAACGCCTGTGCAAATCGCGGTTGTGGAAGGCGTCATTACCGATACGGCCGTAATGGCACGCTCGGACGGTACATGGCTCGCCGCCTGGACCCGGATCGACAAGGAGCAGGCCGATAATTTTTATCCGCCTTCACGCATCATGTATGCGACCGGAAACGCTGAGGGAAACCAGTGGTCGACGCCCGCCGAGGCGGCGGCGCTTCCCGATGTGGCGGCACATCTGAAATTCATGCCCCACGGAACTGCGACAGCCCTGCTCTATACCCGGGCGGCCGACGGAGCAACCGGAGGAAATCAGGGTATCTACGGCATGCTGGCAACCGATGGCGCCTGGTCCGACCCGGTTGAATTGACATCGTCTGAGATCTTCCGCTTCGACGCCCTGGGAAGCGATGATTTCACAGAGAAGCCCAGTCTGATCGTCTATGCAAATGAGAGCCGTGAGCTTTACGCTCTCGCATGGGAAGAGGACCTGTCAGCGCCGTCACTCTTACTGGAAGCTGCAGGGAGCGCCTTCGCGCTTTGCGGAGATGAGCGCCGCGCCTATCTTGGCTACAGTGGGGACAACGCCGGAATCGGACTTTGTAAATATGAAGGAGAAACCAAAGAATGGTCGAATCTTGGACTGCTGTTTCCGGAAGCGGTCCCTCGCGAGCTGTCCCTTGCCGTTATCGAGGATGGGGACAGAGACCTGTCGGCCGTCACATGGACGCAGGGGGACGGGACTGGAATCGGCCTTTATTTCGGCACAATAGACGTCTCAGAAGGTGAGATCCTGCTGTTGTCAAGAGTGACCGACAAAGAGGGTGATTTTCGCGCGCCTCTCCTGCAGGTAAGCGGTTCCGACGGCGCCGTGCATGTAATGAGTTTGTTTGAATCAACTGCGGGAGTCAATCAGCTCCACGATTATCCGTTGACGGGACTCATTAACTACGGCGATATCAATGGCGACGGCGTCGTTGATCTTGCCGATTTTATCTGCATCCTTCATATTCTCGCACATGAAGGCACGCTGGAAACTATCGGGAAAATAAAAGCCGATATTACGCGAAACGGCGTGATCGATATGGGAGATGCACTGTCTATTCTGAGGAACCTGTCGACGGAATAGCGGGGAAGAACGACATACATGAATAAATACCCGCATCCTTTCGAGGGTGCGGGTATTTGTTGTTTTTACCGAATCCTGTTGAAGAAACTAAATCGTCTCCGAAAATTATCAGGAGAATAGTTGAGTTGGAAAAATGCCGTCAGCTTCATTTCTATGGAATTATTATGTAGGTCAAGACAGGCGACTGTGATAGGCTATTTTTAATTAAAATCGAGTGAATACTTACAGGAGGTGGCATGATGTCAGCCTTTGGAAAAACCGCAGCGATATCCCTGCTCGCTCTCCTCACACTTATAATCCCGGATTTCAATACGGTACAGGCATCCCAATGGGTTCAGACCAATGGTCCTGCCGGCGGGTGGATAAACGTCGTGGAAATCGATTCTCAGAATCCTGATATTCTCTATGCCGGTGGCGCCGGCGGAGGAATATACAAGACGGTTGACGGGGGCGAAACATGGTTCATGACAAAAGAGTTTGGGGATCCGACCATGTACACTATCGACATCATTGTCTCATGGGAGAACAGCCAGCAAATATATGCGCTGGCAGGTGGTTTGATATATAAGAGTGACGACGGAGGCGTCAACTGGCTGAAATTGGATTTTTTCGGGGGAATAGAATGCATTTCAATGTCAGTATCCGATTCCTCCGTCCTGGCCGCGGGACTCCACAGCGGTGAGGTGTATTACAGCAAAGATTCGGGAGAGACATGGTCGGATGATATTTCAGGCAGTCTGCCGGATGAAAAAATCTGGGAAATCTCCATGGGAGCAGTAGATGAAATCTGGGTTGGGACAGTCAATCAAGGTAAAGGAGGATTGTATCACACTATCGATGGGGGAAAGTCCTGGAATCAGATCGATCTGGATAAAGGTGAAGCTTCGGATGTTAATACCATTTTTGTTGACCCGTCGGATACCAATAGTATCTATGTGGGGCTATTTGACGTGTATAACGAAGTGTTTGAAAGTGAGAAAGACAATTACCTCCTGAAAAGTGTGGATGGCGGTAATACATGGATATCACTCAGACTGCCCGGTACTGATGGTATGGTAAATATTATGGGCAGGGCCCGGGAAGATGATGCGCTGTATGTGGGTACGGGAGACAGAGTATACAGATCCACTGATAATGGAAGCAGCTGGTCAAACATTACTCCGCCCGGAAGAAGCGGGGATATGTGTGATATAGCGGTAGATCCCCGCAATACTGACGTCCTGTATCTACCCCGGCGCGCCCATGGAATAGTCAAGACAGAAGACAGAGGAGATTCATGGACTCCCATCAATCAGGGGCTGCTCAACACAAGCATATCCCTTCTTGCGCTTCCAGACACTCCAGGTAGCGGGACCGTATATGCGGCAACAGTAAACGGCGAAGGAACTTTTGTGACAGAAGATAATGGTGATTCATGGACCAACGTTGTAGGGGGAGGGATAACCCATCCCTGGACCGACGAACTGGTGATCAGTCCCCATGATCCTGAAACCGTATGGGAAGTGGCGGATGTGGGCGAAGTTTTTATGACGGAGAACGGCGGCACAACCTGGAAAAAGATAATCGATACCTATGGTGCCGGATTCAGATACGGTTCAATTCATGCCGTGGCTCCCGCCCCGTCGAATCCCGATATACTATACGCGCTCAAGAGCGGTTTCGGGATATTCAAGACTGAAAACAGAGGTATAAGCTGGCGTTTTCTGCACCAGTCGGAGATCGACTATTCCTATTCGATGGTAGTTCACCCTGAAAACCCGAATATCGTGTTCAGCGGCTATAACTCCAAGCCCTTTCAGAACTGGGCCATGGTGCGAAGGACAACCGACGGGGGGAATACATGGGATACTTCGCTCCATGTGGATGGCGCTGAGGCAATCACATCCGTTGTGTTCGATCCTTCAGATCACAATACCCTCTATGCCGGCAGCACGGGGAGCACAGGCGGAAAAATATTCAAGAGTGCCGACGGCGGAAACAACTGGTCCAATCTCAATGAACACTTCATTATGAACACGGTCTGGGGGCAGCCCCAGCTCATAGCGGATCCCAATGATCCTTCCATCGCCTATGCAGGCACCTGGCTCGCCGGCACATGGAAGACAACAAATGCGGGAGCACACTGGACCCTGCTCAAGAATGCGCCTGTCTCCGCCACGTCCCTTAGTCTGACCCCCTCTAACAGCAATGTGATATATCTTTCGGATCGCACCGCACCGAAAGTCTGGAAATCCATCGATGGGGGCGCTACATGGGAAGTTATTGGAGACTTCTCGTCTGACGGGGCGTTTCTGGTAAACCGCGTGCTGGCTGATGGAGATAGGATTTACGCAGCCACATTCGGTCCGGGGATGCATGGCGGAAAACTCTACAAATCAACCGATGCGGGTAAGGAATGGATTGATATTACAGGAGGTTTGCCGCGCAGTGTGCTGGACATAGCCGTCAATCCAGACAACCCCGACATTGTCTACGTAACGACGCATATCTACGGCGCGTACAAATCGGTAAACGGGGGCGCAGACTGGACAGAGATGCAGAACTTTCCCGATATAGGCGCCTATGATATCGAAGTGGACCAGGTTGATCCGCACATCGTATATACATGCGGTATGGGCGGGGGAACGGTTCCGGACTGGTGCATGGCGCCGGACGGCTATACATTCAGCGACGATTCGGGAGTCTATCGGTCAACCGATTCCGGCGCCACATGGGAACAGCTTCTGCGTACCGGCAACGAATGCCGGGCAATAAGACTGCACCCCGATGATCACACCACACTCTTTGCCTCTGCCATGGACGACGGCCTGCAGGTAAGTACGGACGCCGGGAAGACATGGAGAGCCTGTAACGAAGGCCTGGATACCAAAGTTCTCACTTCATGCACGGTGGGGGGAAGTACCATATACGTGGGAACTCAGGGATTCGGTGTCTATTCGGGCGACCTGGTTTCGACAGGCGGGATGTCCGTCACGTGGCAGCCGGATCGAAGCAACAAGCCGTCGCCTCAGGTCTACAGCCTGCAGATCGAGATCGATCCCGCGAATCCCGAGCGGATCTTCGTGGGTGCAAATCCGGGGGGATTGTACCGGTCCGATGACGGCGGAGCGACATTCTATGACAAAAACTTTCTCACTCCCAGCGTGGTGGTGGAGGATCCCTACCGTCAGGGCTATTACAACTTTGCCATAAATCCGGAAAAGAGCAGCCAGGTATGGCTGGGCACCTGGGGCAAGGGGATATACAAATCGTACGATGGAATGGATTTCAATATAGGCGCCAGCGGCGCGGACAGGAAAATGTATGGGAAACACATCTATGAAGTGGTTGTCGATCCCCACAACGACGCTCCCGTCGTGTACGCCGCAACGGAGGAGGGCGTGTATAAAACAACCGATGAAGGGGTTACGTGGAGTGATTTCAGCACGGGGCTTGATAACACGCAGGTCAGAACACTGGATATGCTGTCCGACGGTACCCTGGTGTGCGGCACTCTGGGATATGAACTCTATTATTATGATCCACCGGAAAAGACGTGGCGCCAGATGCCTGGCTTCGGAAATTACGGAACATTTTGGCCTCTATGGGATGATCGTCCCCTGTATCAATACACCACTCTGCTTTTTGACCCTGTCCATGCAGAAAATATATATGTCGGGACATTTCCCGCAGGTATCTACAAGAGTACCGACGGCGGGCAGAGCTGGAGAGAACGTAATGTCGGATGGACCAACGATGGCGTATTCTCTCTTGTCTTCAGGCCCGGCAACACCAAAATAATTTACGCGGGAACATATAATGGCGTCAATCGGTCCCTGGATGCCGGCGAACACTGGGAGATGTGGGATAAAGGCTGGCCTGACGAGCAGTGGGTGTTTTCAATCGATTTTGACCAGGGAAATCCCGACATAATGTATGCCTGCTCAAAGAACGGTGAAAACGAAGGGAGGGGCAGGGAAGAATTCCACGGCACGGTTATGAAGAGTATGGATGGCGGCGCGAACTGGTTTCCTATTACAAATGGTCTGCAGCTTGACAATGAATTCTATAAGATCATTGTGGACAGGCATGATCCGAACACACTGTACCTGGCCTCTCAGTGTGAAGGTGTCTTTATAAGCCATGACGTCGGCGCCGGCTGGTCGAGCTGGAATGAGGGCCTGACCAACCTGAAACCGGGGACGAACGGCAACAATGTCACCAACACCATGGTCATGTCGGCCGACGGAAATTATCTGTATTTCGGGAGCGCGGGCTCGGGTGTCTTCAGGCGGGCCCTGCACGAGGACACTGACGGTGATGGACTTGCCGACAGCTGGGAACGTGCCTTTTTCAAAGATCTCACCACCACCGACGGCACGGGAGATCAGGATAAGGACCGGCTGACCGACAGGTATGAATACCGATATGCGACAGATCCTACCAACGGCGATACTGACGGCGACGGCATGTCCGACGCCTGGGAGGTAGACACTACACTCAATCCGTTACTGGATGACGGATCAATGGATTGGGACGAGGATAGCTATACCAATCTCGAGGAGTATTTCTACGGAACGGACCCTCATGATCCCGAATCAAAGCCCATTGTCGGCGACATAGACGGATCCGGGAGTGTGGATCTGGCCGACGCCATACTGGCAGGCCGCATCCTCACAGGCGAAAGCCCTGACGGCATCAAGAAAATAATAAACATATCAGGTAATTCCACGATCAGGGCTGAGGAGATGATATATATACTGCAGGGAATTTCCGGTCTGAGATAGATCCGCACTACATTCGTTAATTTCACCACGAACTCACAACTGTCCCAACGTTTAAGAAAACGGGACAAATTTTGGCTTAAGTACTTGATTTTAAATGGTACGTATTTTAACAAAAATTGAAATCGATAAATCAACGAAAGCAAGGAAGCTCTTGTTATATATGAATATCAAGGCATCTATCTAGGGTTTACTGAAAAAGTCATAATTCAACAATTCACCATCCCTGTGCCGGTGAGAGGTCTATACCGCGCAATAAGAACCACTCCACGGACCAGCTCT
>Ga0272444_10000647_pt1 | contig 36220 bp, 30 predicted proteins | sample SSMForm13_FD_201033 | JGI IMG/M metagenome (GOLD analysis project Ga0272444, IMG submission 201033) | Marine sediment archaeal communities from Little Sippewissett salt marsh, Falmouth, MA, United States - SSM-Form-13 | ecosystem: Environmental > Aquatic > Marine > Wetlands > Sediment ...
CGCCGCCGGCTCGGAGCCGTGACGACCGCCGCCGCCGTAGAGCACGCCTTCTCCATGGGGCTTGAACAGGTCGGCTGGCATTGCGAGGCCGAGAACGAGGCGTCCATCCGAACGGCCGAGTGGGTCGGTTTCGAGTCGCAGTTCGAGTACGAAATGCATCTCATCCTGCTCGATGAAGCCAGGCACCGCATGCAGATGAAGACGTCGGCCTCAAGGCTCGCCAAAAGCGGAGAGGCGCTGGTGGGCCGGCGAGATTACCAGCAGGCTATCGGTCTCTACGAGACTGTGCTGACGCTGAACCCGGACATGGGGCCTGAGCACTATCACCTCGCGGCCCGGGCCCTCGCAGGAGCCGGAAGGGCCGAAGAGGCCATGGAGTATCTGCGCGCGGCCGCCGACCGCGGCTGGGCCAATACCCGTCAGACCAGGAATTGCAGAGAGTTCGAGCCACTGCGTGATATGCCCGGATGGGACGGCCTGCTCGGGCTGATAGAGGAAAACGGCAGGCGAACCGACCCTGACTGAACCCGCATCGCGTTCCGGGCCTTTCGTGATCCGACGCCCTGGCGCCCGCTGAACCGATCAGGGGAGCCTGACGCCTCTCAGCCGTCTCCTGCAAAAAGGGGGTTGGTGATTCCGGCATTTTTGGGGAAAGTAACATGGGGCATCATCTCCGGCTGTCGCGGAGGCGGCGGTTCTCCGGTGACCGGGCGTGGTGTCCCCGCGCTGTCTCAGGTATCGCCCGGCATGTCTTACCCCACCAGGTCTTGCCCTCAGATTCTATGGTGCTATAATCCTGTAACGCCTCTCTTACCCGATGGCAAGGCAGGTAATAGTGAAACTCGACATTGGTGACGGATTCGTCATAAGGTCTTTCGAAACCGCCGACGCGGACGCCATAGCCATGTACGCCGACAACCGCAAGGTATCGCTGGGGCTGAGGGACCTGTTTCCGTATCCTTATACCATCAAGGACGCGCGCGACTGGCTCGCGCACGCGATGAACCAGGACCCCGAGTGCAACTTCGCCATAGCATCGCCCGATGAAGTCATCGGCGGAATCGGAGTAGGGCTCTTTCGAGGCGAGCGCCGGCTATCGGGCGAGGTGGGCTACTGGCTGGGGGAGCCTTTCTGGGGGCGCGGCATCGCAACGCGGGCGGTCGTGGCCTTCAGCAAGTACGTCTTCGAAACTTATGACCTGGTAAGGGCCTACGCCGAGGTCTTTTCAAGCAATCCTGCGTCCATGCGAGTTCTGGAGAAGGCCGGGTACAGGCTCGTCGGCCACTTCCACAACGCCATAGTCAAGGACGAGAAGATACTGGACCTCTATGTCTATGAGAGGCTGAGGGCGGACGTGGCTGAGCCCTGGGCCTGACCCTGGTTGGTGCCATACTGCGTTTGGGTGGATATGCTATGAGTCTGATCACCATCATATGGTCCATGGTCGCCGCCGCGTGCCTCACCATGGGTACGATGCATCTGCTGGTCTGGCGCAAGAGGCGCCGAAGCTGGTCCAATCTGCTATTCTTCCTGGCAGCCGCGGGAGCGACCGGCCTGATCCTCTGCGAACTATTCATGTTGCGGGCCAGAACGCCTGAAGAATTCGGGGCCATGCTTCGATGGTTCCATATTCCGGCCTGGGTCACTGTTCTGGCGCTGGTAGGCTTCGTGAGGTACCACATGCGCGCTGGGCGGCTGTGGCTGGCCTGGACCATCTGCATCCTGCGGACTCTTTCGCTGCTCTTTAATTTCCTGTCGGGACAGAATGTCAACTACGTCGAGGTCACCAGTCTGCGGAGTGTTCCGTTCCTCGGAGAGTCAGTCTCCGTCGCCGAGGGCGTGCCGAATCCATGGATGGTATTCGGCACGATGAGCATGTGGCTGTTTGTCATCTTCATCGTGGACGCCACTGTGACCGCCTGGAGACGGGGCGAGCGAGGGCAGGCGCTGACGACAGGCGTCAGCACCTTGGTCTTCGTGCTGATGGGAGTGGTGCAGGGCCTTATCGTGCTCCTGCAGATAGCCACATGGCCGGTCGTGATAGGCCCCACCTTCGTAGTCCTCCTGGGGGCGATGAGCTACGGATTGAGCCGCGATGTCATAAGCGCCGCGCAAATGGCGGATGACCTCCTCGAGAGCGAAGAACGCATGGCACTGGCGTCGGAAGCGGCAGAGCTCGGCTTCTGGGACTGGGATATCGCACGAGACCACGTCCGGGGCTATGAGCAGTGGCTCAGACTTTTCGGGTTCGCACCCGGCGAAGCTATCAGTTTGAGTGTTGTCCTGCAGAGGATCCATCCGGAAGACCGCGAAACAGTCGAGCAGGAGGTGCAGCTCTCATTGAAGGATGGGCGGGATTACGCTGGTGAATATCGCGTGGTCCTGCCGGACGGCACTGAGCGCTGGATATCGGCCCGCGGCCGGCTGTATTCTGAAGCGGAGAGGCCTCCAGTCCGGATGCTCGGCACAGCGATGGATATCACGAAACACAAACAGGATGATATGGAAATGTCGCATCTGCGTCTCGAGCTTGTGCATCTTGCCAGGATCACAACGATGAACGCCTGTTCCGGCTTCATGGCTCACGAGATCAACCAACCCCTCGGCGCTATCCTGAATAATGCCTCAGCCGCCAGGTTACTGCTCGGGGATGGGCGGGAAGACGTCAGCGAGATCCTGTCGGATATCGCACAGGATGCCAGGCGCGCCGACAATGTCCTTCGCAGGATCCGGGGAATGGTCAGGAAATGTGACGTGCAGATGGAGCCGCTGCAGATAAATGGTCTGATCCAGGAAACAGTCGGGCTGCTGAAACCCTCCATCAGCAGCAATCGAGCCCGGATTTATATGGATCTGAAACCGGATCTTGCGACAGTCAACGGGGATCGTGTCAGACTGCAGCAGGTCCTGCTGAATCTGGCGATGAATGCGATGCACGCCATGGCTGGAATGCCCGTGCGCACATTGAGGATCAGCTCGGCGATGGAAACACCGGACAGGGTCATAGTAAACGTCACCGATTCGGGAACGGGAATCGAAGAGGTGGATACAGATGCCGTATTCCAACCGTATTTCACCACGAAGAAGGAGGGCCTCGGGCTCGGGCTCGCCATCTGCAGGTCGATCATCGAAGAACACGGAGGCCGGATCTGGGCGGAAAACCATCCGGACGGCGGCGCTGTTTTTTCGTTTTCCCTGAACGCGTGGAGAGGAGGACCTGAATGAGCCCGCGCAGGGGAGTGGTCTATATCGTCGAAGACGATCCGTCGTTCCGCAAAAGCGTGGAGCGGTTGGTCCGGGCATCCGGGTTTGACGTTGTCGCGCTCGAATCCGCGAGTTCCTTCCTGGCGAAGCGTTCCATTCGGCGGCCGGCGTGTCTCCTTCTCGATGTGCGACTCCCGGATATCGACGGGCTTGCCCTTCAGCAGAAACTCATCGATGAGGACAGAAATCTACCCATCATCTTCATGACCGGGCACGGAAGCATCCCGATGAGTGTCGAGGCCATGAAGAAGGGAGCGGTAGATTTCCTGCCCAAACCGTTCGAAGCCAAAGAGCTCAGAAGTGCTATCCTGAAGGCCCTTGAACGTGATGCGAAGAACGCGAAGGCGGAGCTCCAATCGAAGAGAGCCGGTTCTCTGATCGACACCCTCACTCCCAGGGAAAAGGAAGTACTGCGCTGGGTCATTACCGGCAAGCTCAACAAACAGATCGCCGATGTACTGGGGATAACCGAGAAAACCGTGAAAGTCCATCGGGGCCGCGTCATGCAGAAAACGGGTGTTTCCTCCGTGGCAGAGCTCGTCCGCCTGGCAGACAAAGCGAATATCCTGCCCGCGTCTTGAGCGTCCTCCCCCGATCCTGTCCCCATATCTGCCTTGCGCGTATAGGTCTAAGGTCCGATAGACTTCATTCACCCGATCTTGGATAATGACATCGAGAGGAACCAATGAACATACAGCCTGTACGATTCTACATCGTCGACGATGACCTTTCTTTCGGCAAGTCGCTCAAGCGGCTGCTCAACGCGCGGGGAATGTCCGCCGCCTATTTCGGTTCGGCTCAGTCTTTTATTGATTCCGTTCCCCCCGGTCAACATGGCTATGCGATCGTGGACATTAACATGCCGGTCTGCTCCGGATTTGGGCTCATGGACAGGATGCGCGAAATGAATTATCGCATGCCCGTGATCATCATCACCGGACAGACACAGGCTGACAGCCGGGATATAGCTCTTCAGAAAGGCGCTCTGGGGTTTCTGCAGAAACCATTCAGCGAGGAATCCCTACTCGAACTGATAAAGCAGGGTGCGGAAGGCTCTGACTAGAAAGCAGCCTTCAGCGATCTGGCAGGATATCTCGATTTCGCTGATGCCGGCTGTTTCGAAGCGCGCAGCCAGCAGTCCGTTCTCGTGACGGACGATTATTGTGTGAATCCGGGAGCGAAGCGGGACGCGGACTGGTTCAAATACGATGTCACTACCAGCGGGGTCGGTCTGGAGGCCAGGTTCAGCTTCCGCCGCGAACGCTTGGAAGTAGCCGGTTGATTATCGGGCGGTGTCATCTGAGGAAGGCATGGCCATCCGGCGGAACAGCCGATCGCGATCGCTGTCGAAGTGGTACAGTTTGGCGACTTCGATGCGCTTCGCAAGGAAACTGGTGGCGAGGGCGGCCACAAGCATTCCGGCTATCGGCCCCAGCCAGTAGATCCACCACCCCTGCCATTGCCCGGACACGATCGATGGACCGAGGCTGCGGGCAGGATTGGTGCTGGTGCCCGATATCGGCGCCTCAGCCCATACCATGATCGCGTAGAGCGGTGGAAAGATCGCCGGTGTGTAGCGACGGATTTTCCGGAAACCCAGAAAGACAGCGAGCAGGGCTACCATTGTAAATGTCGTTGTCATTTCGCCCAGGAACGCCGTCGGGAGGGTGGTGCCGCGGCCCGGAAAGGTCGCTCCATAATCCACGCTTTTCCCCATCGTTCCCCACAGGAGAAGAGGCAGTGACCCTGCGGCCGCGCCAAGCAGCTGAGCCGCGATGTATACGAGGGTCGTCCGCAGGTCGAGTTTGCCCATCAGCCGGAAAGCCAACGTAACGACCGGGTTGATATGCGCGCCGCTCACCTTCCCGACGGGAGACAGTGCAATGCAGGCGCCCGTAGTCCCGAAGAGAAAACCGGTGATCAGGCGCCTCCACCCCTCGCTTGGGATCAGGCGCGCCATCGGGGAGCCGGTTCCGAACATCAGGATGACCACTGACAGGCCGATCGATACCAGCAGTGCCGTGCCGACCAGTTCGGATGCAAACAGCCGCCGGGGGAAATGCCAGCTCATTCGCCGCATACTTCTCCTGCCTCTTCCGGGATCACACCTCGGAGAACTGGATGACGACCTTGATGTCGTCGGGTCTTCTCTCGAAGGCCTGTTCGAAGTTCTCCGGTTTCTCGATACGCGTGATCAGGCGGCGCAGCCATTTCTGGTCCAGGCGGCCCAGCCGATCATTCGCCTTGTACCAGTGGCGCTTGTTCGCGTTCACGCTTCCTACGATGGCATTGTTCTTCAGGACCGCGGCGGCCGCGACGTCGGCAACGGCCCGGGTGGCGACGCCGCCGGCGCCTACGCCCGTGAGGCACACGACACCGCCGGCTCCGACCTTCTGGATCGAATCGCCGATGACCGGTCCGGCGCCCGTGCATTCTACGATGATGTCTGGTTCAAATTCGAGATCCATGACGCTCCCGAAATGATACGTCGCGCCGAGATCGCGGACGAGCTCCGGCTTGGGTCCCGATTCGACGCGATCGAGGACATGCACATCGATTCCGGCCAGACTGGCTACGGCAGCCGCCAGGAGGCCGATCGGCCCCGCGCCGGTCACGAGGATGCTCTTTGGTTCCCAGAAGGCGCGCTGTCCCACGGCGAGTACCTGCTCCAGCGCCTTTATGATCACCGTCGTCGGCTCGAGCAGTACACCGAGAATTCCCATGGAAGGGTTCACCTTGATGGCGTATTCAGGCTCAATGCGCCAGCGTTCGGACATGTATCCGTTGATCTCCTTGATCCCTCGCTCGGTGTACAGGCCGTTGCGGCACATGTCGGATTCGCCCACCGCACAATTGGGACAGGGCACCGGGTCCGGACGCCGGACAAGTCCGGATACCATGTCTCCCTTTTTGAATGAGCTGCCGGGGCCCGGATCAATGACTCGGCCTAGGGATTCATGCCCCAGCACAAGACGCGTCTTTCCCGGTGGCGCCCAGCCGTACTTGCCCGCAGAGATCTCGAGATCCGTCCCGCACACGGCGGCTGCCACTGCCTCCACGAGGATCGAGCCTTCGTTTATGTCGGGCTCAGGAACGTCTTCGAGCCTTATCGTTCCGGGCTTCCCGGGCTCTACCGTAATCGCCTTCATGGGTCATCCTCCTTAACAGGTTCTATGGTAATCACACTCATCAGTTGATCTGCGGGCCAAGAACATGTGTCATCGCTTCCCGCCCTTTGAAGAGGTCCTGCCCATCATGTCTTCCTTCTTCTGCTCGAGGACCTTGTCCGCTTCATAAGATGCGAACAGATGCATGATGCGCGCGATCGCCCCGGTCCATCCCGTCTGGTGGCTCGCGCCGACCCCCGCACCTGTGTCCCCGTGGAAGTACTCGTAGAACAGGGGATAGTCCTTCCAGTGGGGATCTTCCTGGAATTTCCGCGATGCCCCATGCACGGGCCGCTTCCCCTGATCATCCTTCAGGAAGATCTCGGAAAGGCGGCGCCCGATCTCCTCCGCCACTCCGTAAAGGTTCATCTGCTTCCCCGATCCCGTTGGACACTCGATGGTAAAGGAACTCCCGTAGTACCTGTAGTACTGGAGCAGCGCCCGGATGATCAGCATGTTGACCGGCATCCAGATCGGGCCGCGCCAGTTGGAATTGCCGCCGAACATGGCGTTGTCCGACTCCCCGGGGAGATACGACACCTGATACTCCTGACCGCCGACTTGATAGATGAAGGGGTGATCCTTGTGAAAGCGCGAGATGGCCCGTATCCCGAAGGGACTCAGGAATTCCTCCTCATCGAGCATGATCTCCAGCACCCGGCGGAGATTGGTCTCATTCAGGACCGATCCCAGCAGCCGCTCTTTTTGTCCGGGCTTCTGCGGATCATGTATGAACGCCTTCAGTTCAGGGAAACTCCTGAGATAGTCGCGCACGCCCGGGCCGATCTCGGGATATCTGGTCAACAGCTTCCCTTCGAAGACGGTCACCGCGCACAAGGGGAGGAGCCCGACCATCGAGCGGACCTTCAGACGCTCGGACCGCCCGTCCGGCAAGCGAAGCACATCGTAGAAGAAGCCGTCCTGCTCGTCCCACATCCCGTCTTCTTCGCCCGGCCGGATCATCCCCGAAGCGATCAGGAGGAAGTGTCTGACGAATCTCAAAGCGAGATTCAGATAGGCCGGGTTGGCAGCCGCCAGCTCCGCACCGATCTCGACCATGTTCTGGCAGAAGAGAGCCATCCAGGCGGTGCCGTCGGCCTGCTCCAGATATCCGCCGGTCGGCAGAGGGGAGGACCGGTCGAAGACCCCGATATTGTCCAGCCCCAGAAATCCCCCTTCGAACGCGTTGTTCCCGGTACGGTCCTTCCGGTTGACCCACCAGTTGAAGTTGAAAAGCAGCATATGGAAACACCGTTCGAGCCATGCGAGATCTCCGGTCCCGTCCTTAGCCTTGTCCGTCAAGTAGGTGAATATCGTCGACCAGGCATGTACGGGAGGGTTCACGTCTCCGAAGTTCCACTCATAAGCGGGGATCTGGCCGCTGGGGTGAAGGTAGCGGCCCTTCAGGAAGAGTTCCAACTGCTCCTTGCCGAAATCCTCGTCGACCAGCGTCAGGGCGGTGACGTGGAATGCGAGATCCCAGGCGGCGTACCAGGGATATTCCCATTTGTCCGGCATCGAGATCACGTCCGCGTTGACCATGTGTCCCCAGCGGTCGTTGCGGATGGACCGCGGATTCGCGCTGTAAGGCTGGACACCGTGCTGTTCGAGCCACCGGCCGACGTCATAGTAGAAGAACTGCTTTGACCAGAGCATCCCGGCCAGGGCCTGCCGCATGACAAGGGCCTGGTCCGGGTCGAAGGAGGGAGGAATGACGGCCGCGTAGAATTCCTCGGCTTCCTGAAGTCGGGTCTTGAAGACGGATTCAAATGCCTTCCCGAACTGCTGGCCGAACGCCTTGGCAGAGTCCCCCGCCGGCTGATCGCCGAGTCGCAGATGGATCTCACGGGATTCCCCGGCCCCCATCGTGAGCTCGAAATGGGCCGAGACCTTCGTCCCCTCCTTCGCGGGATTGACCGCATCCTTCTTGCCGTGAACGATATAGTCGTTGATGCCATCTTTTACGTAAGGGGACGGATTGGACATGCCGACCAGCCGCTCCGTACTGGTTTCATTCTCCGTGAAGAGGAGCGCGGAGGCGCCTTCCGCGAAAAAGAAGCGCTCGCCCAGATCCCGGTGCGAAAGCGCGACGATCCCCCGGGCTTTATCATGAGCCAGCTGCCGCAGGGCGGGGCGGGGGACATCCTCCTCCCACGACCAGTCATTGCGGAACCAGAGCGTGGGCAGGAGCTGGAGCGTCGCCGGTTCCGGCCCTCGATTGTGAACGGTGATCCGGATGAGCATATCCTCCGGTGACGCCTTGGCGTATTCCACGAAGACGTCGAAATAGCGGTCCTGGTCGAACACACCCGTGTCGAGCAGCTCGTACTCCGGGTTGCCGCGGCCGCGGTCGCGGTTCGTCGTAACCAGGTCGTCATAGGGGAAGGCCGCCTGAGGGTATTTGTAGAGGTACTTCATGTAGGAATGAGTGGGAGTCGAGTCCAGATAGAAGTAATACTCTTTGACGTCTTCGCCGTGATTTCCCTCAGGACCGCTGAGGCCGAATAGACGTTCCTTTATGATCGTATCCTTGCCGTTCCAGAGCGCAAGCGCGAAGCAGAGACCCTGACGGTCATCTGAAATACCGGCGAGGCCGTCTTCTCCCCAACGGTATGCCCGCGAACGGGCATCGTCATGGGTGAAGTAACTCCAGGCGTCTCCGCTTTCGCTGTAGTCCTCGCGGACAGTTCCCCACTGACGTTCGCTGAGGTACGGTCCCCACTTCTTCCAGGGAGCCTTCTTCGTCCGCGCCTCTTCAAGACGGGATTGCTCTGCATTCATCGAGAGTCTCCTTTACAGCCTTTCGCCATGCCGTGGTCACGGCACGCCGGAATATGATTTCCTGGCCCGGGCTGCTATCCGTTCAATTTCGGACGAGCCGTCCCCCACAGTGCCACTGCCGCTACCACCAGCACCCAGAAGGGAAGGACGTAGAGGCCGGGGATCGCTTCCATGATAAGGCCGGGCAGCAGTATCCACTGCCAGCCCAGTGTGATGAACAGCAGGACCGCCGTCGCCAGGTCCGCCCCCCATTGCATTGCCGGAGTGAACGTGAAAAAGACCGAGAGCCCGTCAGCAAGCGCGGCAATTGTGAAGGCTACGATAAGCCTTTTGCGGGAGATTCGCAGGCTGAGATGAGGCCGGGGTTCCTCGCCGTGCGGGGCTGGGGTTTCAAGTGACATGACCCTTACTTTTCCCTCCCTGCCTGCCGGTCTTTCTCTCTTTGCCGCGACATTTCGATCATTGTGTCTGCTTGGATGAGCCTTCCGGAATCAATATCTTCTCGGGATCGTAGCCGTAGACCCAGGGAAGTCCCGAGTTCTTCCAGCCGTTCTTCATCCTTTTCCCGGCAAAGACACTCCCGGGATCATCTACCTTATCCCCTTCCATACCGTCAGTAATATTGTAGACGCTGGTGAAGCCGGCTGCCGCCAGCTGGTTGACTGCCATAGCTGAGCGGCCGCCTGACCTGCACATGAGCAGAAGAGTATCATCCGGCCCGGCAATATTCCTCACTTCGTCGAGAAAACCCTCGTTCATCTTGACGCCGTGTTCAGTCTTACCGTCTTTTCTCTGATAGGTCACAAAGGCAAGGGGAATATTCCAGGCCATCTCCACATGGCCGATAAAGGCATACTCCTCCGGTGTTCGTACGTCGATGACTGTAACCTTATCCGGTTCGGCTCTCCACTTTTCGAAAGCTTCGCTGGCCGTCACGTAGAGGCCAGGCGTGGTCTGTTTCTCCTTGGGAAGCTGGCTGTTCACTTTCAGTTCCTCTTTTCATTGCTTGCTGCGCCGCATCGCGCCTATGGTCAGGGGCGCCCTCCCTGCCGGGAGGGCGCCTTAGGAATTGCCTGAATCTGATTACCCGACCCGCTTCGTTGACGCCAGCAGTTCCGTGGCCCCGGGAAGCTTGTCCCCGGTCACCTTCTTCCACCGTTCCTCGAGTAGTTCTTTCGCCGCTTTCTCGAGGAACTCCGGCGCCGCCCACTTCTGCACATCGAAGTCGTTCTTGATGTAGCCGTGGCTCAGCATGAAGTCCTTGCCAATCTCAACGGAGGCCAGGTTCTGAGGCGACAGGTTGGGCACCATGTCAATATGCTTTATACCCTCGTAAGTATCCTCTACGTCCAGGTAGAAGGTCTGCTTGTCGAGGATCGCCGCCGCGGCGTGCTTGTGCTCATTGGCCCAGCGACCGACCTTGATCATGCCCTTCATGAAAGTGACGGCAAGCTCGGGGTGTTTCTCGGCCATCACATCGGTGCAGGTAATAACGGCCGGGATGTTGGCCACCTGCAGGGTCCAGTCCGGATACCTTGAAAGGTCCTCGATCGCCTTCATCATGCCCGTCGCTTCCTGGAGATGCTGGAAGGGTTTGCTCTGAGTGTAAATCGCATCGACAACACCGGTCAACAGCGCGGTCTCCAGCGGACGGAAGGCCAGGTCATGCTTGTGATCGCGCTTGAGCCACAGCTCAGACGCGTTTTCCATGGGATCGAGCATACGGGGATTATTGTACCAGTCGTCCGCATAGGGGAACTCAACGATCTCGACGTCGTCCATAGTCATGTCGTTCATCCTGAGCATCAGTTCGATACCCTGGTGCTCCTGGATTCGCCACCAGTCGTTCTTGATCTTGTTCAGGCTCTTCGAGAGGCCGATCTTCCTGCCTTTAAGCTCCTTCATCCTGTAGATATCGTCCCTGGAGCGCACCATCATGCAGCCGCCTTCATGCGGCGCATGTGTCACACCCAGAAGCTTGGTCCGGCGGATGTCCGCATGAACGTGGACCGGCGGGAACAGCCCGCCGAATCGGATGAGGTTGTCCAGGTTGTGAATATAGTGCGGGTACCAGTCGTTCTCGCGGGTGGAGCGCAGGAAGGCATACTTCACACCGATCTTCTTGTACTCCTCCCGGGTCCATCCCAGCTCCTGGTCGACATTGCTGGCGGAGACGAGCGGGCAATTGGTGTAGTAGACCTCTTTCCAATCCAACGGAACGACGTTCAATTTCGTGTTTTCGAAAGTCGTCTCTGGAATCTGTGCCTTTGAGAGATCCCCCGGAGAACAGGCTGTCGGATCTCCGCTTTTCTTTTTTTTGCCTGCCATGATCGCTACTCTCCTTTTCTGTGATTTCTCATCACCGGACCGGCGGTGATTGAGTGTTCCACGTGCTCCAGGACCGGCCGCCTGGATGAGCCTGACCGAATGAATGTTGCCATGCTTTCCCCTCGCTCGTCACCTCCTTCTGCCATATTATTCCGGATCCCCGCGAAACGCCTCTGCGGCATGTCGGTTGGTCGGGTAGAAACGCCTCTCGTCTATTATTTCCATCAGATCGTACTTCTCAAGCCATGAGCGGAAGGAGCGATCGGCGCGGCTGACGGCGAAGGTGACGTCTCGTTCGGCCAGCATAGTGATCGCCTGCCGCAGGACTCCCGCGCCGGTGGTGTCGATGTCGACCATCGCTTCCGCGTCCAGCACGAACCAGCGGACAGGGGTGGTCGCCCGGGTGAGCAGCTGCTCGACCTCGTCGAGAAAGAGGGTTGCGTTGGCGAAGTAGAGCGGGGCGCCGAAGCGATAGACTATCAGCCCCGAATGGCTCGTGCCATCGCCAGCGTCCACGGGGATGAAGTGGCTGCCGTCGGGCGTTTCCTCGAGCGCCGACGTCACAGGGCGGGACACCCGCCGGATCACGTCGACGAGGGACAGGAGAAATGCGATGAGGACGGCGCGAAGCGGACCCAGGGCCAACACGCTGAGAAGACAGGCGGCGGCGATCCAGAAGTCCGAACGGCGCATCCGCCACAGATCGCGGAGCTCGTGGACCTCGATCAGCGACAGCACCGCGTTGGCGACGATCCCGGCCAGGGCCGCATTGGGCAGATACGCCAGCACGTTGGTGAAGAAGAGCATCACGACCGCGATCGTCCCGGCCGCCACCAGGCTGGGCAGCTGGCTCGTCGCGCCCGAGGCATCCATCGCCGCCGAACGGGACGGGCTGTTGCCGGTGACCAGCGAGCCGGTGAAACCGGCGGCCAGGTTGGCGGCGCCGTAGGCGAACAGCATCTGATCGCCGTCCACCTTGTAGCGGTACTTGCTGCTGTAACTGCGGACCACGAGCAGACCTTCGCAGAGAAGAATAGCCACGATCGCCAGGGCGCTGGGTAGAAGCCGCAGGTAGTCGGCTATTGGGATAGCAGGCAAGGTCAACGCCGGGGGGCCGGAGGGCATCGCACCGAGCACACCGACACCCTTGGCAGGGAGGTCTAAGACCGCGACGACGACCGTCAGCAGCGTCAGGGCCACCAGGGCCCCGGGGACTCTGGGCACATACCGTTTCATCAGCCGGACGATCAGGAAGGCGCTTACCCCTATCGCCACCGACCACAGGTTGGCACGGGGAATCGAGTCGAACAGGGCCACCAGCTCTACGAAGTAGCCCTCGGTTGCGACGGAGCTCGCCATGGCCTCCTTGAGTTGTTCCGCCGCCGCCAGCAAGCCCGTCCCCGCTTCGGCCAAGTGGGGGGCGGCGAGGATCTTCCGCACCTGGTTGGTGAACACCTCGATGCCGAGGCCGGTGATGAAGCCCGCCATCACGGCGCGCGACAGGAAGTTAGCGAGGAACGACAGCCGGAATATCCAGAAGACGAAGAATATCAATCCGCAAAGCACGGCCAGAGCGAGGGCGTATTGCAGACGCATCGGATCCCCGGGCGCCGCAAAGGTAATGAGGGCGGCGCCGACCAGCCCGGCCATGGAGGCGTCGGGGCTCGTCACCAGGTGGCGCGAGCTTGTGAGCAGGGCGAAGATCGCCAGCGGGATGATGGCCGCGTAAAGACCGGCCACGGGGGGCAGGCCTGCCACCTGGGCGTAGCCGATGTTCAGCGGAATCATCAGGGCGGCCAGGGTGATGCCAGCCGAAGCCTCGCGGGGGACATCGGCCAGCGTGACACCTCGGAGTCCCGCGAAAGGTCGGGGCCAGCTGATCTTGGCGAACAAGCCGGGAACGCTCATGACACACCTCCAGCAACAATCTTGCCGGCCTGTCCGGCGAATACTCTGGCCCCAATGGCCGCGAGGACGACCGACCACAAAGTCCACATGACGACCATCACCACGATGCGCGTGTCCGCATTCGGAATGGCGAGCGCCGCCGCTAACACCGCCGCGATGTTACGTGTACCCATCCCCAGCGACATGACGCTTCTCTGTGACTGTTTCATGCCGAAGCCGAAGCGATAGGTTATCAGTGCCATCCCGACCATGAACAGGGTCATGGATAAAAGGGCAAGGCTGCCCGCCGCGTCGAGCATCCCCCGCCCGTAGAGCAGAAGACACCACACGACCGTCATCAATGTGGAGAGCAGAGCGACCAGCTTGACCGCCGGGAAGATCCTGGTCGCCGCAGTCCCGGCGTAATGCCGGACCGTAGCTCCGACCACTAGCGGCAGGAGTATTGTCAGGAGGAGCGGTTTCGCGAGTGCCCAGGCGCTGATTGTCAGCCCCTTGATCAGCAGGGGTGCCATCAACGGCATCAATACGACCGTGCCGACCGCCACCAGCGGTATGAATGCTCCCGCGAAGCCCATGTCTCCACGGGCTTTTACCACCATCTGCTGAAGGAATGGCGCACATGGCGCCAGACTGGCGAGGAGAATCACGATTACGTACGGCTCCGCAAGAGGTAGGGTCCTGGTGATCAGGTAGCCGAACGCCGGACCTAACACCCAGCCCCACACGAAAATCAGCGCTATTGACTTCCTGGTCCGCAACGCCGCGGTAACATCGGGCATCCTGACCTGGAGGCCCATGGCCGCCAGGTTCGACACGGTGAAGAGCAGTACCAATGGGGAAAACGTGGCCTGAAAAAACTGAATGATCGCGTTCATGATCTGTTCCCTCTGTTTCCGTCGCCCATCATCATCGCGCGCGATAGCGTGCCACCGGAGAGGCTTCGTGCCTTAAAGCCGCTCTGCAGCAGAATCCGCGTCGCGTAGTAGGCGCGCTGGGCGGAGCGGCATATGACCGCAATCTCGCGGTCGCGCGGAAGCTCGGCCAGGCGCGCGCGGAGCTCCGGCAGCGGGATGTTGACCGCGCCGGGCACCGACTCGACGACCAGCTCCACCGGCTGGCGCACGTCGAGCAGGAATGCGCCGTCCAGGGCGTCCCAGTGGGCGACAGGCATGTCACCGCGGAGGACGTCGGCGGCGACCATTCCGGCGTAGTTGACCGGGTCCTTTGCGCTGCCGAACTGCGGCGCATAGCAGAGCTCGGCCTCTTCCAGGTCATAAATCGTAGCGCCCATTTGGAGGGCCACGGCCAGGGCGCTGATCCGCTTGTCCACCGCCGGCCCGTCCATGCCGAGAGCCTGTGCCCCGAGGAGACGGCCGTCTGACTTGCGGAAGATCACCTTCAAGCCGATCATCTTGGCGCCCGGGTAGTACCCGGCGTGGGAGTTCGGGAAGAGGTAGATCTTCTCGTAGTCGGTGTCGCCGAGCCGCTTCAGCGTCTTCTCGCTGACCCCCGTCCATGCGGCGGCGCCTCCGAAGAGCCCGATGATCGAGGTCCCCTGAGTGCCGCGGTAGCGGGAGTCGCGCCCTGCGATCACGTCGGCCGCGATGCGGCCCTGCCGGTTCGCCGGTCCGGCCAGGGCCACGAGGCTCCACCGGCCGGTCACCCAGTCCTTAACCTCGATGGCGTCGCCGACAGCGAAGATGTCAGGGTCACTGGTGCGCATGTGCTCGTCGACGAGGATGCCGCCTCGCTCGCCTATCTCAAGGCCGGCTGACTTGGCCAGGGTCGTGTCCGGGCGCACGCCGATGGCGAGGATCACAATGTCCGCCGGGTAGGTCCTCCCGGAAAGGGTCTTGACCTCAATCGCGCCGCCGTCCAACTTCTCGAATCCGGCCACGGCATCATCAAGCGCCATACGGACGCCATGCCTCTTCACATGTTCCTCGACAAGGCGCGCGACTTCTGGGTCCAGGGGGCCCAGGACCTGAGGCTGCTTCTGGATGAGGGTCACTTCGAACCCGAGGTGAACCAGGTTTTCCGCCGTCTCGAGGCCAATAAAGCCGCCGCCGACCACCACCGCGCGTGTCGTCGGTTTCACGTATTGGATCCCCGAGTACTTGAACATCCCCGCCAGGAACGATGTGCCTCCCGAGATCCATTCGCGGATCGTGTGCGCGTCGGGCACGGTCCTCACATGGAAGACTCCCGGCAGGTCTATCCCGGGCAGGGGCGGGTGGACCGACGCCGCCCCGGGCGAAAGCACGAGCTTGTCGTAGGACTGGGTCGTCACCTCGCCGGTGGCCACGTTGCGCAGGTCCACTGTCTTCCGCTTCGGGTCGATGGCGGTCGCCTCGCAGTCTGTCCGCACGTCAATTCCGTAGAGGCCGCGGAACACCTGCTCGTTCGCGACCAGCAGGCTGGACTCCTGCGGGATCACACCCGAGATATGGTAGGGCAGCCCGCAGTTCGCGTACGACACGTACGGCCCGCGCTCCACCATGAGAATCTCTGCCTTTTCGTCCAGCCGGCGCAGGCGCGCCGCACACGACGCGCCGCCGGCCACTCCGCCAACGATGATGACTTTCAAAGTTTTCCCTCCCATATGGATTGCCTGCTGCTCGAAAACTCCATCGTTCCGCAATTAAGTGCATATAATGCGAAGAGACGATCATGGACGATCCGTCAGTTAACAACTACCATCAACGACGAATTCGCGTCTATTGGACCTTAGACCAACGCTCCAATAGAGGCATCTGAGCAGGATGCAGAGGCTATCAGGGGAAAGGGATTGCGGATGACGCGAGCAGAGGCAACAGTCCGCCGGCTCCGAACCTCGGCGTCGTTTATACTTGTGGCGTGACTGAGGTTTTTGCCATTATTATCGCATGTTGTCCCGAATGCCAGGCTGAGGTCGGACGTGGCTGAGCCCTGGGCCTGACCCTGGTTGGTGCCATACTGCGTTTGGGTGGATACTTTGACCAAACAGCAAAAACTGGTTTACATAGTCCTGGCCGCGTTGCTCTGCATCAACCTGGTGCAGGGGTTCCTCATGGGGCTGGCCCATGACGAGGCCTATTACTGGATATACTCCAGGTACCTCGATTGGGGCTACTTCGACCATCCTCCGCTCATCGCGCCGGCCGTCGGCATCGGCTACCGGCTCATTCCCAATGAGCTCGGGGTCCGTCTCGTATGCCTCGTCATGCTCGCCGTCGCCATGTGGTGGATGTGGAAAATGACCAACAGGAGGGACGGCCTGCTCTTCCTGGCGCTCGTCCTGTCATTCGGCCTCTTTCAGGTGGTGGCCATCCTGGCTACCCCGGATACTCCGCTCCTTTTCTTTGCGACCATGTTCTTCCTGGCCATGAAGCGATATCTCAGGCGGGACGACTTCGTCTCCGTGATTCTGCTCGCGCTCTCCATGGCCCTCATGCTCTACAGCAAGTATCACGGGATACTGGTAATACTCTTCACGGTTCTGGCCGCCCCGAGGCTGCTTGCGAGGAAGACCTTCTGGGGCGCCGCGGCGCTGGGAGCGCTGCTCTTCCTGCCCCACGTCATCTGGCAGGCGCGGCACGGTTTTGTCACCATAGCCTTCCAGCTCGGCCGCGCCGGCACCTGGTTCAACCCCGACTATATAGTCAACTATGTTACGGGCCAGGTCGCCATGGCCGGGATTTTCTCGGGCCTCATTCTCTACTATATGCTCTTCTTCAGGTTCAGGTCCGAGACCACGTTCGAGAGGATCCTCAAGTTCAACTGCATCGGCACCCTCGCTTTTTTCCTGTTCGCGTCGCTCAAGGGTCGCGTCGAGGCCAACTGGACCATCGTAGCCTACGTGCCCCTCGGGATCATCGCGCACAAATACCTTCAGGAGAGGCCGCGCCTCAGGAAGGCGACCATGCTGCTGGCGCTGCTTCCCATCGGGCTTATCATTGTGCTGAGGGTGCTCATGACCGCCCCGCCCGATAGCCTGTGGGGCCTGAGAAGGGCCTACGAATTCAGCGACTGGCCGCAGGTCACCGAGGAGGTGGAGGAGTTCGCCGGCGGCCTGCCCGTGATGGCCAACCTCTACCAGCATGCGTCATCGATCTCGTTCTACTCGGGGCGCGTGGCGCCTTCACTCAACATCAACTCGAGAGAGAACGAGTTCACGCTCTTGAGGCTGGAAGACGACCTTCTCGATACCAGAGTGTGTTTCGTGTCGAGTTTCGAGATACCTGGAGCTGTCAGGTTGGATCTCAGGCAGGGAGGGGACCTTTACCTTACAAAGGAATACACCGTGAGACAACTCCGGGCGATGTTCGCCCGCGACTGACGGCGGCGCATGCGTCCGCGCGGCGGGAACGCGGCGGCCTGAAACCTGCAGGGTCCGCCGGTGTCTAATAGAGTAAGCGATGGACTTAACTGCGCACCCGTTTCGACAGGAAGGTACGTTCCGCCGAATGAGAAGAAGGATCAGGTACTTAGCGGCTCTGCTCCTGACAGTATTAGTTGTGGCCGGCATCGGCGCCGGCAGGGCCTCGGAAGATGAGGGTCCCGGACTGGATTCCGGTCTTCCCGGGCAAGCCGGGTACATCTACTTCAGAGCCCACATGGCCGGTCTGTTCAGGGACATGGGACTTGAGGGGAGCCTGGACTACGGAGTCTTCGAGGTCGCCATGATCGGCTACTACAACCTGATCCGTGATGGAGACGTCGCCCGGGACTCTATAATCACAATCATCGATTACACCAGGCCTTCGGCGGAGGAGAGGCTCCTGGTCCTGGACCTCCATACCAGGGCTTTGCTCTACACGTCACTCGTGGCGCACGGTATGAACAGCGGGGAGGAGTGCGCGGAGAGCTTCTCCAATGAGCCGGGTTCGCTTCAGACCAGTCTGGGATTTTACATCACGGGGGAAGAGTATGTCGGTGTGCACGGAAAGGCCATGAGGCTGACCGGCGTTGACACCACATTCAATGACAGGGCCGAAGAGCGTTACATAGTGATTCACGGGGCATGGTACTGCACGGACGATTTCGTCGAGGACCATGGACGGCTGGGGAGGAGCTGGGGCTGTCCCGTGCTGCCTCCCGACGTGGCGCCCGAGATAATAGACACAATAAAGAACGGGACATGTCTCTTCGCCTACTACGATGATGACGAGTACCTCGAAAATTCCCTGTATCTGGACAGAGAGGCAGCCGTGAGGGAGTTCATTATGAGAGACAGAGACGGGAGGTAGGTCTTGCCCAGGATCCGGTTAACGATTGTGGGCAGTTGCGGCGGTGCGCGCCTGCGCAGCTTCGGTGTCGGCATCGGTGTCGTGCTGCTTGTTTGCGGTTCTGTTCTCCTGGCCCCACGGCCGGCTGAGGCCCAGGAGGATTCGCTGCGGGAGATCCTGAGATTCAGGTGCGAGCAGCTGAGGCAGACCGGCGGCTTCCAGATAGGAAGCGCAGAGATCGCCGCGGTGATTGCACTTCCTCACTTCTACGAGATGCGCGACTTCGAGCCCGCGTGGACGCAGCCGGAGGACGTCCAGAGCTATCTGGGGGCGGCCCGGGAGGCATACAGGGACGGGCTAGACCCCGAAGACTACCACCTGAGTTCGGCCGAAGGGCTTCTGGCAAGAGTGAGTGTGGCCCGGTCGGCCTCGCATGAGGACCAGGCCGATCTCGAGATGCTGCTCACCGACGGCTTCTTCCGGCTGGTCTACCATATGGAATTCGGCAAGGTGGACCCGGTGCGGCTGGACCCCAGCTGGAACATATTCAAAGACTTCGGCGACGAGGACCCGGCGATGTGGCTGGAGACAGCTCTCGCTTCCCCGTCAGTGTTCGACTTCGTGGAGAGCAGGAAATCGCAGCACCAGCTTTACGCCTGCCTTAAGGCCACGCTCGAAAAGTACAGGGGCATCGAGGAGAGCGGGGGATGGGAGCCCGTGCCGCCGGGCAGGACGCTTAAGAAAGGCATGGAGGACGAGAGGGTCGTGAATCTGAGAGTGCGCCTGCGGATCGCGGGAGACCTTCCCGATACCCTGCCCACGGCGTCGGCGCTCTTCGACGAGGACGTGGAGGCGGCGGTGATGCGCTTCCAGGAGCGTTACGGACTCGACGTGGACGGCGCGGTGGGCCGCGGGACGCTTGAGGCCATGAACGTCCCGGTCGAGGACAGGGTCGACCAGCTCAAGGTGAATCTCGAGCGCGGCAGGTGGGTGCTTCATGACCTCAACGACACCTTCATTCTGGTGAACATAGCAGGTTTCAGGGTCTTCTATGTGAAGGACAACAGCATCGAGTGGGTCACGCGCGCGCAGGTGGGAACGCCCTTCCGCCAGACGCCCGTGTTCAAGGCCCAGATGGACTACATCGTTTTCAATCCCACGTGGACGGTGCCGCCTACGATTCTGGCCAAGGACGTGCTCCCCGCCGTTAAGAAGGATATCGGCTATCTCGCCGTCAAGAACATGATCGTGCTGGACCGCGGCGGCAAGCGGGTGGATGCGAGCGGGATCGACTGGGGGCAGTATACCGACACGTCATTTCCCTACGTCATAAGGCAGGATCCGGGACCCGAGAACGCACTGGGCCGGGTCAAGTTTATCTTCCCCAACGAGCACTTCATCTTCCTTCACGATACGCCCAGTAAGGCGCTCTTCGATAAGTCGGAGCGCACGTTCAGCTCGGGCTGCATCCGCGTGGAGAACGCGCTAGAGCTGGCCCGGCTGCTTCTCGCCGGCCAGGAAGGGTGGGACGCTGCGGGTATCGACAAGGTGATAGCAGAGGGGAGAACCCGGACGGCGTATCTTGCGAAGCCCGTGCCCACGCTGCTCCTCTACTGGACGGCCTTCTCCACCCAGGAGGGCGGGTGCAACTTCAGGAATGACGTCTACCGGCGCGATCCCGCGGTGCTGGAAGCTCTGGCGGAGAAGCCGGCTGTACGCATCCGGCATTAGGCCCAGCGCGACCGCGTGCCGGGTTCACCCTCCACTATTCCGGATTATCTCGGGAACAGGAACTGAATCTGTAACCTGGTAGACCAGTCCGGGCCGTTATCCGGCTTGACCACATTGCTGAATGCCTGAAACCCCGCGTTCATAGGCATGGAACCCAGTTTGAATACCTTGCCGAAGCCTCCGCCGAGCGGTACCAGCCACTTCTGCCCTTCTTCCGCCTTCCAGTTGGCAGTGTTGATGGGAGCGCTGGAGAAGTACCAGCCACCGGGGAGATTGTAGTTCAAGAAATACTGGATGAGCATCATGTTGACATCGGCCCTCTCGGAGTCGCCGGCGAACGACCACACATTATTCACGAGCACGCCGATTACCCAGCTGCCGGGCATGGTCAGCATGACGAGCGCCGGCCCGGCGCTCCACTTCTTCGACCCCAGGACATCGTCGCTGGCGGTAGGAAGAACCAGTATCGGACCGATGCCCCATATGAGCTTCCCCGGGTCGGAGGGGGAGAAGAAGGCCGTGAAATTGATGTCGCCGAGCCCCGACTTGGAGTCGCTCTCTCCTATGGGTTGGTAGATGACCGGGACTATGGTCCTCGTGATGAGATTCACGCCCTCTGAAATGCCTACAGGCCAGACCGGCTGGATATTGAGGACATTCTGTGTCCTGTCGTGAGGACCGATACCGAAGCTCGTATTATTCTGCAGCGGCAGACTTATCATACTGGCCACAGGGTTCTGGGCTTTCCTGGCAAGGTCCTCCGCCTCGTCCGAGAAGGCAGGGTTAACGATTAGGGCGGCACAGAGCACCGCCATGAGCCCGCGGAGCAGAAAACGTGTTGCTTGCATCTTCAAAACCCCCTTCCTGCTGAAATGCCATGTCCAGCAATAAATGAGAATCTATCGGTTACCACCATTGTCTCCGCCCTGGTTACCTGTTCAGTCAGATCAATCGAGCCTTCGGCCAGCAGTACCTTATCGTGATCCCCCGGCCCGTTAGATCCTCTATTGCGACTCTATGGACTCCGCCTTTCTCGGGTCGCTGAGGTCCTCCTCGCCCGTAAGAGTTATCACAACCTTGTCCAGCTCGCCCGTATATGGGTAGTGGTTCGTGGTGCGGTACCTGTTGCTCACGGGCGTCCCGGAGTCGATCCCCACATCGAAGGTCTCCGAGAGCGAGAATGTCGATATGTGCATCTGGGGCATGTCGGTCTCGGCAACCTTCTCACCGTTTACATAGAGCTCCCCGACACCCTTGATGAAGCCGGTCTTTATGAAGTTGAACTTGAGATGGACATCACCTCTGGGGAGAGGCGCCGACTTCAGTGTGTAGTAGACACCGTGATAGAAGTTGTAATCGTAATACAGACGGTTGCCCATTATGAACATGGTATAGCCGCCCGTGAAACCGCCGCAGGCCACGATCACGCCCTCTTCCTTGCCCGTAAGATTGAGCGTCGTCTCGATGGTATGCGAGCGGTCCTTGACCGGCGGGGATGCCTTCTCGGCGATGCGCACCGCGCCCGGGTAGTAGTACGTGAACACCTTGCGGTCGCCGAAGAGACGGTCCTGCTGCTTGGCGATACGCATCAGCATGTCGTCATATAGCGGGAACACGTTGTTATCCCAGGCGAGCTCTTCCCAGCGCGCCTTGAGTTGCTCCAGCTTTTCTGGATGCGTGTCCGCGAGGTTTACCGATTCCGAATAGTCATCATCGATGTGGTATAATTCCCACACGTCATCTTCGAATGGGGCCGTGATATTGACGTTCCACGGCATGCGGTTGGCATGGATTGTGACGGCCTTCCAGCCGTCCTGGTAAAGGGCACGATTCCCGAAGAGCTCGTAGTACTGCTCGGGGTGCTGAGTGGGAGCATCGGGCATATCAAAGGAATAGGCCATGCTGACCCCGTCCATGGGCATCTGCTTGACTCCGTCCACCTCCTCGAGGAACTCCACGCCCGTGACATCGAGGATGGTGGGGGCGATATCGATGATGTGATGATACTGGTTCCGCACTTCGCCCTTGGCCTTGATTCCCCTGGCCCAGTGGATAATAAGCGGGTCCTGGATGCCGCCGCGGTGGACGATCTGCTTGAAATACTTGAAGGGCGTATTGCCGGCCATGGCCCATCCGGCGTGGAAGTGCGGATACGTGTCCGGGCCGCCCCAGTCGTCGTAATGGGTCATATTGGCGTCAAAGGGCGTCTGGAGGCCGTTCAAGACGTAGGTCTCGTTAAAAGTGCCCGCGAGGCCCCCCTCACCGCTCGAGCCGTTATCGGCAGTCACGAAGATGAGGGTGTTGTCCAGCTGGCCCGTGCGCTCAAGGGTTTCGATTATCCTCCCGATTTGCTCGTCCACATGTGTGAGCATGGCCGCGAAGACCTCCATCTGGCGGGCATAGAGTTTCTTCTCCTCGGCATCGAGACTGTCCCAGGCCGGGATCTCGGGCGTGCGCGCTGAGAGCTTGGTGCCGGCGGGGATGACTCCCATCTCGAGCTGTTTCTTATGAATGATCTCGCGCGTCTTGTCCCAGCCCATGTCGAACTTGCCCCTGTAATGCTCTATGTACTCGGGCGGTGCCTGATGAGGCGAATGCATCGCGACTGGCGCCCAGAACATCATGAAGGGCTTATCGGGCGAGATGGATACATGGGACGTGATATTGCGAATCGCCTCATCGGCCAGGGCCTCGCTAAGGTGATAGTCCTTTTTGCCTTCCCAGTCCTCGATGGGGTAGTGGTCCCTCCACAAGAGCGAACGGTAATTGTCGGCATCGGCTGCCATGAAGCCGTAGTAATGGTCGAAGCCCTCCCCGCTGGCCCAGCGGTCGAAGGGCCCGCTCTGGGAGACTTCATAGAGGGGCGTATGGTCCCACTTGCCGAGGGCGTAGTTGACGAACCCGGCCTGCTGGAGATGCTTGGCAACCGACTTGGCGCTCTCCGGTGGATAGGCATTATAGCCTGGGAAACCCATCGCGGTGAGCGAATGCGAGCCCAGGCCGATTCGGTGGTGGTTGCGGCCGGCCATGATGGACGCTCGCGACGGCGAGCAGAGCGCCGTGGTGTGAAAGTTGCTGTAGAGAAGCCCGTTTGCGGCCAGCCGGTCGATGCTGGGGGTCTCAACCAGACCGCCGTAACAGCTCAGGTGTCCGAAGCCCGTGTCATCCAAAAGGAAGATTATCACATTAGGCGTACCCGGTTTGGGTTTGGGCGATGTTGGCCACCACTCCTCGGATTCCTCATAGGACTTGGCGATCTTGCCCTTGAATTCCTGGCCGTACTTTTCGAAGTCCTCACCCTTTGCACCTTCTCCGGCCATCTGGCATCCGCCGAGGACAAACGGGAGAAGGGCGGCGCAAAGCCTGAGATTGGCGATCAATTGCATTCTCGGCCTCCTTGGTTTGGCGGTCGCCCCTCATCTTACGCCTGCCTGGGTTCCCCCTTCATGGAGCCATCCGGACAATCGGGCTTGCGCCTTAATAACTGCCGATGGTACAGCGTTCGATTAAGCGGTAGGCCTGCCTGCCGCCAAGAGGGTATATGTCCGGAGAATGCCTGTCAAAAGGTTTCTTTTTGGCTTTGCACCGGGCAGGTCTTTGGATAAAGTAAGCGAGGAGTCCTTCGAGGGCTCTGCGCCATTCCCTTTAGCGGTCCGTATGATGCCCAGTGCGCACGCGGCCCTTTGTCTCGAATTCTCGCACGCACCTTAAACCCCACTGATGGAGGGAGACGCAATGCCAATCTCGAAGAACGCTGCAGGATGCGCCATAGTGCTGTGCCTCTTTGCCGCGCTTGTTGCCACGGCCGGGACGGTAGGGGGCACGACCATCGACTTCGACTCAGGCCGGTGGGTGGTTGTCAACGGCCAGGTCGTGGACCATCTGGGGAGGCGAGCCCTTATGGGAAGCGCCTATCTGGACGGGGTGGATTTCCAGGACGGCGTCATAGAAGTGGATATCGCCGCGTCCTGGGAGCGCTGCTATCCCGGGATCAAATTCCGCATCCAGTCTCAGCAGGACTACGAGCACTTCTACATCAGGCCGCACACCATGAAGTTCTTCGATGGCGCCCTGCAGTATACCCCTTCCATCAATGGCATCTCCGGATGGCAGCTTTACAATGGCGACGGCTGCACGGGACCCTGCGAGATTTCCTACGACGAGTGGGTGCATATCAGGTTGGAGGTGAAGGGCGCTCAGGCGCGGGTTTTTATCGGCGAGGGTGACGAGCCCGACCTGGAGATACACGACCTCAGGCACGGCGTGAGCCGCGGCACCATCGGCCTGGACCAGATGACCAACGGCACGTCCTACTTCTCGAATTTCTCATACCGGGAGGACCCGGGGCTCGAGTTCGACCCGCCACCCAGGGTGGACACGCCGGCGGGCATGGTGATGGAATGGGAGATCTCCCAGCCCTATAAGTACACCGAACTCGAATTCGATCTCATGCCCGGGGATCAGGATATAGACGAGCCGGTGTGGCAGAAAGCCGTTCCCGAACCCGGCGGGCTCATGGATATAGCCCGTCTATACGGCAGGACGGGGCGCGAGCCCGACTGTGTTTTCGCCCGCGCCACCATTCACTCGGATGAGGAAAAGACGAAGGAGATCCAGTTCGGGTACTCTGACGCCGTGAGCCTATTTTTTAACGGCGTGCTGGTGTTTTCGGGCAATTCCTCCTACCAGAGCCGGGACCCCGGCTTCCAGGGAATAGTGGGGCTCTTCGACGCCGTCCACGTTCCCATGAAGAAGGGGGACAACGAGCTCATGATGCTGGTTATAGAGAGCTTCGGCGGCTGGGGCGTCATCGCGCGTGACGCAAGCGCCATCTACCAGCATGAGGGCGTCAGCAAGATCTGGGAGACGCCGGACGACTTCCTCACTCCCGAGACGGTAGTCTATGACCCGCGCCGCAAGGTTTACTATGTGTCCAACTATGACGCGTTCCACCCCAGCAGGGGCGAGGGCCTGCAATACATATCGGTCCTGTCGGAGAACGGCGAGATTGAGAACCGGGAGTGGGTCGGGCGTCTCAATAACCCGACGGGCATGGCCGTCGACGGCGACCGGCTCATCGTGGTGGAGCGGGGCGGGCTCGTGGAGATAGACATCGCCGCGGGCAAGATCTCAAAACGCTACCCCATCGTCAATGTGGGCATGCCCAACGACGTCGCCGCGGCCGGCGAAGGCAACTACTATGTATCGGACCCGCCCCGGGGAGTCATCTACAGGTTCTCGGGAGGGGAGTTCGAAGAGTGGCTGAGCGGCGAGGAAGTCAGCGATCCCAACGGGCTCGTGGTGGACGGCGGCAAGCTGGTCTGGGGCAATAACGGCGACACCTGCCTTAAGGCTGCGGACCTCGAGACCAGAGAGGTCACGACCATCGTAAACCTCGGCTCGGGCATCATAGACGGCGTGGAAGTTGACGGTCGCGGAAACTACATAGTATCTCACTGGCGGGGGAAGGTCTACAGCATAACCCCGTCCGGCGAAGTCGCCAAGGTTCTCGATACAACGGGGCCCGGCGCGTTCGCGGCCAATCTGACATTCGTTCCCGAGACGGGGTTCATCGTGGTCCCGACGTTCTACGATAACTCGGTTGCGAAGTACCGCTTCGAACCATAGCAGAACACTTAGAGCAGAGTCGAGTGTTGTGGTCGCGCGGGTTGCTCTCTGACGCGGAGCCTCACATATGGGCGAAAGCCTTTTCAACCCGTTCGGGAATGACATATACTGGGCGAGTACTCAGAACCCGAATCCCGGGTCCATGCAACCCGAATTCTCCTGGCGGTAATCAGATGAGACTGACCGGAAAACGAGTCATTTTGAGAGACGAGCCCATGAGCGGGGACGATGAGGATATGTTCCGGTGGCTCAATATGGAGGAGTGGGCGTATTACGATCACCCGGACCGTCCATTTGAACCCGTTACGCGTGAGAAGTTCGACGAGAGGCTGAAGAGGCGCGATTCGGGCGTGAAGGGCAGGGTCTGGAAAGCCCTGCAAATAGACCTGGCAGGCGGAGAACATATTGGCTGGATGAACTGCTACGACCGGGATGAAGCCGTGGGGACAACCCGGGTCGGCATATGCCTGCCTCAAGATGCGAACCGGGGCCGGGGTCTGGGCACCGAGGCGCTCACGCTCCTCCTGGGCTACCTGTTCGCCGAGAAGGGATTCAGCGAGGTCAGGTTGAACACCTGGCCGGGAAACGCGGCGATGATTCGCTCCGCGCTGAAGGCGGGTTTCGAGGAGGTCTCGAGGTCCCCGCATCGCGCCCCGGTCTCTATTCGGGGCGAGCCGCTGGAGCGGATTGATCTGGCGATTTCCCGGTCGCGCTGGGATAGCCACAGGGATGTCGAGGAGTGAAGGGGAAGTCAATTTGAAGACAAGGTTCAGGGTCAAAAAGCCGCATGGGCCGGAGTCCGGGGACGTACTGAGCGTGAAGCAAGGTGCGCGGCTTGAGTTCGAGAGAAGGCCGGCCGAGTGGGAGGGCTGGATCTGGTGCACATCGCCGGGGGGCGCGTCCGCCTGGGTTCCGGAGTCGTGGGTTACCGTGGAGGGCCGCTCCTGCGTTATGCTCAAGGACTATGTGTCGAGGGAGCTGACGCTCGAGGCAGGCCAAGAGGTCACCGGGGAGTTTACCGAAAACGGATGGGTCTGGGTGCGCAACGGAGACGGGGACGAGGGCTGGGTCCCTTTGGAATGCCTGGAGCAAACGGGAGAATAGACATGGGTAACAAGATCGACAAAGGCCAGATTGAGATCAGGCGGATCCAGGGCAAAGAGGAGATCGAGACCTGCGCCCGTATCATGGTGAGCTCCGAGCCCTGGATTACTCTCAAGCGAACGTATGAAGATTCGGTGAAGATGATGGGCGACGCTTTGAGAGAAACCTATGTCGCGCTGGCCGGAGATGAGATCGCCGGCTTTCTCATACTCCGGATGGACGGTGTCTTCTCCGGGTACCTGCAGACCGTTGGCGTTGCCCCCGAGTGGAGGAACAGGGGGATCGGGTCGCGCCTGGTGGGGTTTGCCGAGGAGAGGATATTTAAGGACAGGCCCAATGTCTTCATGTGCGTCTCGTCATTTAACCCTGACGCCCTGCGCCTCTATAAGAGGCTCGGCTATGAGGTCATCGGTGAGATAGAGGACTTCATTGTGAAGGGGCACTCCGAATTGCTTCTCCGCAAGACCATCGCGCCTCTTTACGATCACTTCAAGCGCGGCCGGTGAGTCCCGGTTGACGCGCTGCAGCTGTTTCCCGTAACATAGTGAAACCCGAACGCCGGAAGCCCGGAACGGAGGAACCGATTGCGGGTTGCAGGTGTTTCAGGCCTGGCGATATCCAGCTCCTGGGGAACATGCCTATGAGTGACAGACTGGTTATCAGGCCTTACGAGCCGCGAGACGAGCAGGACGTCATCGACATCTGGCGCCGCTGCGATCTCGTCGTTCCCTGGAATAACCCGAAGCAGGATATAGAGCGCAAACTCAAGGTCAATCCCGAGCTCTTCCTTGTCGGGGAGATCGCGGGGAAGCTCGTCGCCACCTGCATGGCGGGCTACGAGGGCCACAGGGGCTGGGTAAACTACCTGGCCACCGACCCCGACTACATGCGCCGGGGCATAGGCGCGAAGATGATGAAGGAGGCCGAAGCCAGGCTCCTCGCGATGGGATGCCCCAAGATCAACCTCCAGGTGAGGGCCGGAAACCGATCCGTCGTCGAGTTCTATGAAGCCGTCGGATATGAGCTCGACGACATACTCAATATGGGTAAGCGCCTCAAGGAGGATGAGCCCTTCACCGCGGAAGATGGGAAACCGTGAACCTGATCGAAGTCACCAACCTGAGGAAGATCTACCGCAAGGGAGCGGTGAGCATACCCGCCTTAAGAGGCGTATCGGTCGGTATCGCGGGGGGCGAGTTCATCTCCATCGTCGGCAGGTCGGGCTCGGGTAAGTCGACGCTTCTCAATCTGATAGGCGGCCTCGATACGGCGACCTCGGGCAGCATTGCCGTTAGGGGCAGCGACCTCAGCCGGATGGATTCAGGCGGCCTCGCTGAGCACCGCCGGCGCACCGTCGGCATGGTCTTCCAGTCCTTTAACCTCATCTCACACAAGTCGGCGCTCGAAAACGTAGCCCTCGCCCTCACCTTCGGCGGCGTGCCGCGCGGTGAGAGGAGAGCCCGGGCGACGGCTCTCCTGAGGCGGGTCGGTCTCGGGCAGCGGCTCGACCATACGCCTTCCGAGCTCTCGGGGGGAGAAGCACAGCGGGTCGCGCTCGCGCGGGCCCTCGCCAATGACCCGGAGGTTCTTCTTCTCGATGAGCCGACGGGAAACCTCGACAGCGCTACGGCGCGGGAGATTATCGATCTCATTCGGGACCTCAACCGGGACGCAGGCCTCACCGCCATCATGGTCACGCATGAGCAGGATATCGCGAGAGAGATATCGACGAGGGTCATCGAACTCCTCGACGGCCGCGTCGTGGGAAGCGGCAGAGAGGAGGCATCATGAACCTCCTAGATATGGTAGGGCTGGGTTTCGATAACCTCAGGCGCACCAAGCTCAGGACCGCGCTTACCACGCTCGGAGTCGTTATAGGAATCGGGGCGCTGACTTCAATGATTTCCTTCGGGTCCGGCATGCAGAAGAACATCACCGAGACCTTCGCGGAGAACGATCTCTTCACCAGCCTCTTCGTCACTGCAGCTGACGTGGAGGAGATTGCGAGGGCGGATCCCGACCGGGTGCAGGAGTTCCTGGAAGAGCCTCCGGCGCCGCTTAACGACGAGACCGTGGACGCCATACGCGGGGTCGAAGGGGTGGAGCTGGCGTTTCCCGAGCTCCGCTTCCCCGTCCGAATCCAGGTCGATGGAGACGAGACCAGGACGCTGCTGAGGGCGCTCCCGGCGACAATGGCCTCATACAAGCCCTTCAGCGAAACCACCTACGGGGAGTTCTTTGACAGTGACGAATCGCAGGAAGTCGTCCTCAGGTGGGAGACCCTCGAGCGGTTGGGCATCATCGTCGAAGAGGAGCCGAGCGGCATAGCCGAACGGGATACGACGGGCAAGAAGCGCTCGGTTCACCCCGATTCGATCATCGGGACACCCATAGTCATTATCTCATCCGCCCTGGACGTATCGAAGATACCCAGGAATCCGATGCAGGTGCTTTCACTCGCGGGCGATATGCCGGTCAAGGAAGTGGCCACCGAGCTCATTATCGGCGGCATCATGAAGCAGGCTTCGGCCTTCGGCAGCAATACCTGGAACGCCGGCATACTCGTTCCCATGAATACGGCCCGCGAAATCCCGAGCCTGGGCTTCTCGAGCGTATGGGAAATATTGAGAAGGCAGGGCAGGGGCGACACCTACGCGTCCATTTACGTGCGCGTCGATGACGTCAGACATGTCCAGACCGCCCGCGACAGCCTTGAGAGCATGGGGCTCAATGTCTTTTCCATAGCGGACCAGCTCGAGGAGATAAAGCGGGGGTTTCTTATTATGGACGCGGTTCTGGGCGCGGTCGGGACCATCGCGCTGGTCGTGGCCGCCCTGGGGATCATCAACACCATGGTGATGTCGATTCTGGAGCGGCGGCGCGAGATCGGCGTAATGAAGGCCATCGGCGGCAGCGAGAATGACATCAAGATGATCTTCGTCGTGGAAGCCGGGACCATAGGGCTGGCGGGCGCGCTGCTGGGGCTTGTTCTGGGCTGGGTGGTGACCCGGATCGCCAATTTCGTGGCGAACTCCTATCTTCTTCCGGATGACGCGCCCTTCATAAACTTCTTTCACTTTCCGGTCTGGCTCATATTCGGCGCGGTGGCGTTCTCGGTAGTCGTGAGCCTCGCCGCGGGGCTTTACCCGGCGGTCCGCGCCGCGCGGGTGGACCCGGTTACGGCTCTGAGGCATGACTGATGGGGCATGACTCTATGAAGATCCTGCATGTGCTCTCGCAGATCTTCATAAGCGGCCCCGAGTTCTACGTGGCCGCGCTATCGGAGAAGCATGCCGGGAAAGGTCATGAAACCATCGTTGTCTCCGACACGCTTACTGCCCCGGTAAGGGGCGAGTTCATCAGCCGGCCCATAGCCAACCGCGGCTACCCGCAGCGCATAAGGAACGTCCTGTTCCTGAGAAGACTCATCGGGGAGCGCGGGATCGACGTGGTTCATGCCCACTCGCGGGCCGCAAGCTGGCTGTCCTATTTCGCCACGCTTGGAACCGGCGTGCCGCTCGTATCCACCGTGCACGGCAGGCAGTTCCCGCACGCTTCGGCCAGGCTATTCGACATCTACGGCGACCGCGTTATCGTCGTCTGCGAGAACCTCCGCGAACACCTCGTAAACGAGATCAGGATGAACGGCGACAAGATATGCCTGGTGCGGAACGGCTTCGATTTCTCCAGGTTGGGTCCGGTTCGGTCCGGAGCCGGGGGCGCCGGCGGCGGAAAGTCCATAGCCGTTGTCGGCAGGACCAACGGCCCCAAGGGCGAGAACATCGTGAAGGTGACCGAGGGTGTAATCCGGCCCCTGCTCGCCGAGTACGACGATCTCACCGCGTCCATCATGGGAGGAGACGCCCGGGAGCTTCCGGGGGACGGCTTCGCGCGAGTGAAGCGCATTGCCGAGGAGAGCGGCGGGCGTCTCGAGATGCCGGGTTTCGTTGACGACCTCATGAGCCGGATTGCCCGGAGCGATCTCGTCATATGCGCGGGGCGAGTGGCGGTTGAGGCGCTGTACCTGGAGAAGCCCGTCGTGGCTGTCGGTGAAGACGTATCGCATGGGCTTATAACGGAGGCGAACCTGGCCGAGGCCATGGCGTCCAATTTCGGCGATATTCTGCCGACTTCCAAAAGGGAGGAGCCCGACTGCGATCTTCTGAGGGCCCACGTGAGGAGAGTGCTGACTTCGGGCGAGGCCCCCATGTCTCTCCGGAGCCACGTGGCCCGCGAGTACGACGCCGAGGCCGTCTCGCGCGAGGTCATGAGGACGTATGAATCCGCATGTATGAAGAAGCGCCACCCGGGGCACGTCCCGGTTCTCATGTATCACAAGGTCCCCGAAGCGCCCTTCGAGACCAGGCACCGGGTTTTTATCACGGTCCCGGATTTCAGGAAGCATCTCGAGCACTTCAGGAAGCGGGGCCTGACGCCGATCACCTTCAGGGAGTACGGCGAGTTCGCGAGCGGCAGGAGGGACATGAGGGACTTCCCGGACCGCCCCATCATTCTCACGTTCGACGACGGCTACAAGGACAACTTCACCAATCTCCGGCCCATGATGGCTGAGTTCGGTTTCAAGGGGGTTCTGTTCCTGCTGGGGGACGCGTCCGCCGACTACAACTTCTGGGACGCCGACCGCGGGGACCACTACGATCCCCTCATGTCGCTTGAGGAAAAGCGGGCCTTCGTGGAGGCCGGCTGGGAGATAGGCGCTCATTCCATGACGCATCCCGATCTCACCCGGATGGAGACCGGGCAGGCGCGGTGGGAAATCGAGGAGAGCAAGCGGCGGCTCGAAGCGGATCTCGGCATCGACGTCGTGTCCTTCGCCTACCCGGGCGGGAACGTCGACGAACGCGCCAAGCGACTCGTCAAGCAGGCCGGATTCAGCTTCGGCATCTCGACCGATACCGGCGGGCTCCATATCGAAGACGACCGCTTCCAGGTGTTCCGGGCTAATATCTTTCCCCATGACAAGTGGTTTCAGATGATGAAGAAGTCTTCATCGTGGTACCGGAAGTACTACCAGTGGAAGAGGGGCAACTAGTACCGCCCCAGGAGGTGGTAGGGCCAGTGGAGGGTTCCGGAGACAAGAGCCGTTCGGGCCGGCGCCGCATCGAGGAGATGAACGCCTACTACGACAAGGTGGCCCCGCTTCACGATGCGTTCATGGGCCACACTTCAAACGAGGCGATGGAGGAGTTGCTGGGGCCCATCATCGAGTGGATGGAACCTTTCGTGCGCGACAGGCGGGTCCTGGAGATAGCATGCGGTACGGGAAACTGGACACAGGTGCTCTCGAAGCGGGCCCGGTCGGTAGTGGCCGTCGACCAGAGCGGTGCGTATCTCGACATCGCCCGCTCTAAGGAGTATGCCCGGGGCAATGTCACCCTGCTCGAGGCCGATGCCTACTCGCTCGAGAGCGTGGAAGGAGAGTTCGAGACGGCCTTCGCGGCCGATTGGTGGTCGCATATCCCCAAGTCATGCATCCCCGAGTTCGTAGGGAGCATGATGACGAAACTCATGCCGGGAAGTTCTGTGGTGCTTCTGGATATGCTCCCCAGTCCGAGTCTCGACGCCATGTTCTCCCATTACGACGAAGAGGGGAACGGGATTCACAGGCGGACCTTTGTAGACGGGACGGAGTTTGAGGTCGTGAAGAACTTCCCGGGGGAGCCGTATCTCCGCGAGATCTTCGGGGCGTACGCCAGGACCATGACCTACCGGGAGCATGACGGGCTCCGGAGGTGGGTACTGACGCTTACGCTCGGGAAGTCCGAGGGGCCTTAAGGGAGCGAGGAACCGAACATGGGCGGCATGCTGCACACGGTGTTCATAGTGATGCTGTTCATGGTGTCCATGGCGGTGCTTCCCTTCGTGCTCATCGCGGCAACGCCTTTCATACTGCTCTGGCCGGGCAAGAGACTCCCCGATGGCAGCCGGGCGAAGAAGGACATCGAGGCCAGGTACAAACGCATTCTGAGAATCTGGGAAAAGATAGGGAAGGGGCTGCCCTCGTCGTGAAATACGAAGGGGACTGCGGCGCGCAGAGCGCGCAGGATGTTGTCTATATCGTGTTCCAGTTCCTGAAGTAATCCGCGGCCGGGTTTGAAAAAGCGCCGCCCAACCGGGCGGCGCTTACTATAACTGACTCGTCTTCCGGACTTCCCCTTACTTGGGAGGGAATCCCGCAAGAATCCTGTCGACCACCTTGTCGATGTTTTTCTGGGCTTCTTCGGGGTCGGAGTAGCCCTTAACGACCGCGGTTCCAATCCCACGCCAGGCCAGCTCCCTGCTCTTGACGTCTACGAAGTCAATTACGAGGCTCCCCTCGGTGTAATAGCTCACGTCGGTGTGGCCGCCATAGGGCCCCCACCAGGGATCATACGAGTAATACCCGTAAGAGCCGCCGTAGTTAGTGACCTGCATCTTCTCCTCGGTGCCGGCATGGATTACTACCGCGAAGTCGGCCGTCTCGGGATCGTCCACCAAAACAAGACCTCTCTCCTGGAGATCCCTGTCGGTGGACGCCTTGACGCGCTTGGCGACCAGTGGGTAAGATTCCAGCGTGGTGCCTTCCATGACGCCGCCATTGCCCACCCAGGCGTAGGTCTTATACGCGGAGAAGTCCACGTCGGGGTCATAGTCCGTCTTGACGTCGACAGAGGAACAGCTGGCCAGGAAGGCCAGGGAAAGGCAGATTGCTGCTACTGCAAACAGTCTCATGAGAATACCTCCTTGCACAGTTCGGATTCGTCCCAGAGGATCCAATTCGATGGTATTGTAAGCAGGGCCCGGAGGCCTGTCAACCTTATTCAAGATTGCCCGGGGTTGACCGGGGCGGTCCAGAGGTTGTAGAATGCGCTCAACGGTTCAGCATGAGGAGGGGAATCTGTGTTCCTTGCCGACATCGGCGACAAACTAAAGAGGCCTGAGTTCCGGCGCCTCGCGGCCCACTCCGCGGTGCTGGCGGCCGTGCTTGTCCTCGCAATCTCGCCGCCCGCTCCGGCCCAGGACTCCCATTACTGGACTCTTACATACGGCGCGCGGGCATCTCTATTGGGCGGGGCTGTCGTCGGGTCCGCGGTCGACCTGAGCGCGACATACTATAATCCCGGGGCGCTTCCCCTCATCGAGGACATAGAGGTCGTCATGACCTCGCTGGTTCTGCAGTATCCCAACGTGTGGATGAGGGATATTGCGGGGACCCGGAGGGGCATCAAGTCATCCAACCTGAGCGCGGCCCCGGCCGTTGTCGCCGGTATGTTCAGAGTGAACTGGCACGGCCAGAGCCGGGTGGGCTATTCGGTCCTCTCGCGTCAGAGGGTTCGTCTGGACTTCTACGGCAATATTGTGGCAGACGAGTATGATCTTCCTGATACGTTCAACCTAAAGTCGTTCACGGGTAATTTGCACCTCAACGAAGAGATCAGCGAGACGTGGGTCGGCCTGTGCTGGGCCAGGAGTTTCTCGACGGGGATAGCCTTCGGGCTGACGGCATACGGCACTTTCAGGCATCACGACGCCGCCAGTGGCGTGGACACGGAGGCGCTCAGCGATGAGAATGAGCTTGCCCTTGCCCGGAACTCACAGTTTTACAGCTACTCCGACTACGGGCTCCTGCTCAAAATGGGAATCTCGTTTGCTTACGGGGGGGTGTCGTGGGGACTCACGCTGACCACTCCGGACGTCAGCGTCTATAGCGACGCAAAGGTGGGGCGGAACACAACCGTCGCCAACTATGACATAGACGGCGCCGGCGGCACGGACACGTATCTGGCTGCCGACTACCAGGATGGACTCAAAGCCGACTACAAGATGCCGTTATCGCTCGGTCTTGGATTCAGCTACCAGTGGTGGAGAACCAGCGTGAATATCAGCGCCGAGTATTTCTCCCCGGTCGGTCGATACGCGGTGATCGACGCGGCGGATTTTGTTGGCCAGACGCACGGAGACACGCTCAGCTCAGCTATCATCAACGGGGCCCAGAGTGTCCTCAATTTCGCCATTGGCCTCGAGCAGGCCGTAAGTGAAGACGTGAAGGTATATACGAGCTTCTACACCGATTTCTCCGCGAGCCAAGACGGGCCTCCTGTGAACTACTCGATAAGCGACTGGGATATCTATAACGTGATGCTGGGGTCCACCTTCCGCATCCACAAATCCAAGTTCACCCTTGGGGCCGGCCTCGGCTGGGGGTCCAAGGTAGAGGGAACGGGGGAACCCATCGAAATAGGTGTGGACGACGGTACTCTGCTCATCAGGCAGGCCGCCTTCGAGTACCGGATGTACAAGTTCGTTCTTGGATTTTCTTTCTAGGTGTGTTAATAGATTTGAAACAAGGTTTTTGCGCCGAACATGAGAAGCCTACCCCGGATATCGACGGAGATATTTGTCGCAAGGAGGTGATTCCCCGAAACAGCGAGTCCCCTGACGCGGTACTGAGAAATCACTTCATCATTGGAGGTTGATGAGATGAAGCAAACAGGTTTCAGCAGACTCAAGTTCTTGTCCGCAAGCGCGGTGGCGTCGGTGGGGGTTGCGCTCCTGCTCGTGCTCTGCTCGTGCTACCCGAGCTCGGACTTCAACTCGGTCACCGACTATGACGTTGTCCTGACCCAGTACGACAAGGAACAGGACTTCAGCGAGTACATGACCTTCTTCATGGAGGATACGGTCTACCATTACAGGGATCCCGAGGATACGTCCGAAGACAAACTCTCCAGGGAAAATGACGCCCTCATATTGAAAACCATCAAGGATAACTTGCTGGCTCTCGGTTACGAGTTCAAGGCGGACGCCGACTCAGCAGACCCATCCGACCTTTACATAGTCGTCGGCGCCTCGTCCAGCGACTGGTACAGCGTCTGGTACCCCTATTATCCTTCCTACCCCGGCTGGGGCTGGTGGGGTCCCGGCTACTGGTGGGGTTATCCCGGTCCGCCTCAGGTCTCCTACGCCTATACGACCGGAACCCTGTTCATCGACATGTGGGACGCCAAGAACGCAGACGAAGACTATGAGATCGTGCCCGTGCCGTGGATCGCGACGATTAACGGCATACTCAACGACACGTCTTCCAGCCGCGCCAAGCGC
>Ga0272444_10000649_pt1 | contig 36109 bp, 34 predicted proteins | sample SSMForm13_FD_201033 | JGI IMG/M metagenome (GOLD analysis project Ga0272444, IMG submission 201033) | Marine sediment archaeal communities from Little Sippewissett salt marsh, Falmouth, MA, United States - SSM-Form-13 | ecosystem: Environmental > Aquatic > Marine > Wetlands > Sediment ...
GGTGGACGGTTCGGAGGTCGGCATGACAGCGCTGAAGCGAACGGTTCCGGCCGCCTTCACCGCCACCGAGACCTTCGATGTCGGGGTGGACCTGGGATCGACGGTGTCGCTCGGCTATTTCGAGCAGTGCCCCTTCGCTTTTAGCGGGATAATCAGGGAGGTCAGGGTAGAACTCGAATGATCCTCGATCGCTTCTTTGAAAAAGGCGAAGCGTCCCAGGACTGTACGACGCTTCAGCCACCCACTTCAGCAATATCAACGTCGACTGGAAATTCTGAAATTCGGTGACCGGATTTCGGTTCAGGAGGACCAAACATGAAATCGACTACTCACCACCGGTGGATGGCGCTTTTGCTGGTCGCCGTTCCGCTGCTGCTGGCTTGTCCCACCTGGGCTCAGGAGAGCGAGACGTTTAAACCCGAAGAACTCGACCAAATGCTGGCGCCCATTGCGCTCTACCCGGATTCCCTGCTGGCCCAAGTACTGATGGCCTGCACCTATCCGGCCGAGGTGGCGGAGGCGGCCCAGTGGTCGCAATCGAATGCCGCCCAGAAGGGCGACGCGGCGGTGACCGCTGTCCAGGACAAGCCCTGGGACCCCAGCGTGAAGTCGTTGGTGGCCTTTCCGCAGGCGCTGGCGACCATGGATCAGGAGCCGGACTGGGTGCAGAAAGTGGGTGACGCCTTTCTCGCCCAGCCCAACGACGTGATGGACTCGGTGCAGCGACTGCGCGCGGCGGCGAAGCAATCCGGCAACCTCGAAAACACCTCACAGCATCAGGTGATCGTGGAGGAAGTCCCTCAGACCCAGCAGACCATCATCAAGGTCGAGCCGGCCGCCCCGCAGGTGGTGTACGTGCCGGCCTACAACCCGACGGTGGTTTACGGGACCTGGTGGTACCCGCGCTACCCGCCGGTGTACTTGCCGCCGCCGCCGGGTTACGTGTTCGGCACGGCGCTGGTTTCAGGGATTGCGTTCGGGATCGGTGTGGGTATCACGAATTCGCTGTGGGGCGGCTGCGACTGGGGCCGGGGGGATGTGGACATCGACGTCAACCACTACAACAACATCAACGTCGGTAACAAGCTCGAGGTCAACCGGAACCGGGCCAAGTGGAACCACGACGCCCGACACCGGCGGGAGGTGCCCTACCGCGACAAAAAGACCCGCGCAACCTACAGTAGATCGATTCCCGGTGCCGACCAGCGGCGCGACTTTCGCGGACGCGAGGCCGATCGCGACAAGGCCCAGGCGGCGCTCCGGCAGCGCGGCATCGACCCGGCCAAGGGGCGCGAGAAACTGCGCACCGACCCCCAGACCCGTGAGCGGGCGCAGGCGGCAACACGGCCGGTCGATCCTGGCAAGACCCGCGCGAGCGCATCAAAGATTGATCGTGACAAAGCCCGCGCGGCAACCCCGAACATCGATCGGGGCAAAGCCCGCCAGACGGCGCAAAGGCGCGGAAGTGACAATGCGTTCAGAGGGGCCAAAAGCCCCAGCCAAACCCAACGGGATATTTCCCGCGGCAGATCGAGCCGGCAGGCCATGAAAGCGCCCGCCGGTGGACGCCGTCGGTGATAAGGAGGCCTCGCTAATGAAGCCCAGAAACAAACGAACGATTCGGACCCTGTTTTCGGCCCTGGCGGTAGCAGCCGCTGCGGCGCTGGTTCCGGGTCCCGTCGCCGCTCAGGAGGCTTTCCCCAGCCCCGAAACGGCTGCCGACACACTGGTTGCGGCGCTGGAAAAAGAGGATGACCAAGCGCTGCGGGCCGTTCTCGGCGAGGACTGGAAAAACTTCATCCCCGCCGATGATGTTGATCGGGAGGATGTCGACGCCTTCCTGGCCGCCTGGCAGACAGCTCACAAGATGGTGGCCGGGGCGGATGGCAGCGTCCACCTGGTGGTCGGGGCGGACGAATGGAGCCTGCCCATCCCGATCGTCAAGCGTGGCGACGTCTGGCATTTCGACGTTCAGGCTGGGGCCGAGGAGATCCGCACCCGGCGCATCGGCAACAACGAGCTGTCCGCCATGCAGGCGGCCCTGGCCTACTGCGACGCCCAAAAGGAATACGCCCTTGCCGACCGCAACGACGACGGGGTGTTGGAATACGCCCGGCGGTTGGTGAGCTCTCCCGGAATGCGCAACGGCCTTTACTGGGAGGCGAAGCCGGGCGAGGATGAAAGCCCCCTCGGGCCCCTTTTCGGGGAGGACCAGCCCGGCACGGATTACCACGGCTATTACTTCAGGATTCTCAAAGCCCAGGGCAAACATGCCCCAGGCGGGTCCTATGACTACCGGATCAAAGGGCGTCTCATGTCCGGCTTCGCGCTGGTGGCCTGGCCGGTGGCATACGGTGACAGTGGGGTGATGACCTTTGTGGTCAACCACAAGGGGCAGATCTACGAAAAGAATTTCGGGCCAAACACCGACAGCGCAGCGCGGGGGATGCAGGCCTTCGACCCGGATTCCAGTTGGCGCAAGGTGTTGCCATGAAAACGACAATTCTCGCCGCCCGGTGAGCCCGGAGGCGTCATGACAGGCCCATTTCGGCGTTTATATTCCCCACACCCTCACCCCCGTTATTGATCATGGATCCGGCGAGAAAAAGCGAGAAAAAGTCAAAAGGAACCGGAATCTTTAGGGTCGCGGTAAGAAATAATGCCACAATATGGCGAAGGATTTTGGTTCGTCATCAAGGCACATTCGTCGGCGCATATCGAGATATGGGCCGGCGGATGTAACGCCGAGGACGGGCCAAAAGACAAGCAAGATGTGGAATTATTTTTTGCCGAGACCCTTAGACCGCGGCGTTTGCGAACCAGGAAACGGTCGTGAGCCTGGGTTGGAAATTGAAAGGGTCTACGCATGGCCGAAAACGACAAAAATTTCCAGAAAACAGTTGATGAACACGTCAAGCGGCTCTTCGAGCGGTACAAGAGCAATTCCAAGATCTTCACCGCGACCCATGTCGGTCACATATCCCTGTCGATCATTTTCGTCTTTTCGATCCTCTTCCCCTTTCTGTACCTGCAGATCGATGCGCGTAAGACCCAATCCGAATTGGAACGGCTGTCCCAAGACATCGCCCAGCAGGATGAGCGGGCTGGCACCTACCGCCAGGCCTTGACGGGTCTAAAAAAAATTTTTGAAGCGGTGGAAAACGCCCCGAAACCCTTGGAGGGTTACATTCAGGCCCTCGAGAAAGAGGCTGCCGGGGGTCCGCTGGCGCCCCTTCCGGAAGGTCTCGGCCCCGCGGCGGAGTCCTGCGGTTCCCCCGTCGACATGGACCCGTGGATGGTGTGCCGCATCCGGCAATACATGGCGGCGCGTGCCGCCCAATACCAGGAGATCCTGACCGATGAGATTGCCGCCCCCCTCGAGAGACTCAACATCAAAGAGTTCGATCAATGGCAGGCGGACCTTCAAAACGGGATTAAAAAGAATACCGAACAGATCCGAAGCGAGATGGCAGCCAACCCTGGTTTTTGGCGCGATTTCAGTCAGAAGTCGCCGATTTACCAGAACATGGTCGCAGGGGTTCACCGGTTTTGGGTGGACCATCAGTTCGAGGAAATCGGGCGCCGGATGGAGCAGGCTGCTGAGGCCGGCCGGGTCAAGTTCGAGCAACTGAATCAGAAGAAAGCGCAGATCCAAAAAGGTAAAGAGGATCTCAACAACGCCCTGAAGAACATCAAGACGCGGTTCGGCAAAATCGGGTTGGAGATCGACGAGGCGATCCTGCTGGCACCGGTCGCTTTTGCCGTCCTTTTCCTGATCGCGGCCTTGAACCTGTGTCAAAACATGCGGCTGCGGAAATCCTTCCACCGGCTGGTCCAGGCCAATGACCCGCAGCAGGTCGCCATCAACGACGGCGAAATCGCATTGGTCATGCCGCTTTGGGTGGACCCGCTGGACCCGCCCGTCAAACGCCGGCTCAAGCTTGGGGTGCTGATGACACCCGCGATCGCCTCCGTCTTGGCCTTGCTGGTCATTTTCTACTGCTGGACGATTCCCGATGCGTTTCCGGCTTTGACCGGAATGGGCTACCTAAAATACGTTCTTTACTACATGCTGAGCGTCGGCTTTTTCTTTCTCGGTTTTCAACGCATTCGGGGCGCCGTCAGGCGCTATAACGCATCTCCAGCCGAAGAGTAAAACCGTGGTCGTACACAAGAGGGAAGCGCCCCGCTGGCTGACTGCCTGAACCGCTGGGCAGCGCCCGATATTGTCAAGGCTTTTTAAACCCTTAATTTAAACCAAATCGGTGAAAGAAAGGAGATAGGCCATGAAAATCCTTTACACGTTGATGCTGGTGGCAATTCTTTCGACCACCGCCGCCGCCGGCGGCAAGGCGGTGTCCTACCAGGTGGACGGGAAATCCTACGAGGGGTTTTTCATCACCCCCGGTGCCGGTGCCCCCCTGGTCCTGCTGGTCCACGACTGGGACGGGCTGACGGACTACGAGATCAAACGGGCCGGGATGCTGGCGGAGATGGGGTATGCGGTTTTTGCCGTCGATCTTTTCGGCGCCGGGGTCAGGCCGACGGAGGAGGCCGACAAACGCCGGCACACGGCCGAACTATACGGGGACCGGGATAAGATGCGCAGCCTGCTGAACGCGGCCCTGGAGGCGGCCAAGGCCCAGGACGCCGACAGCGCCAACGCGGTGGCGATGGGATACTGCTTCGGCGGCGCGGCCGTGCTCGAGCTGGCCCGCTCAGGGGCGGATTTGAAAGGGTTCGTCAGCTTCCATGGGGGCTTGACGACGCCGGAGGGCCAGGACTACGCCCAAACCAAGGGCAAGCTCTTGATCCTGCACGGCACGGCGGACACCAGCGTCACCATGGAGCATTTCGCCACCCTGGCGGCGGCGCTGGAGGAGAAGGGGGTCGCCCACGAAATGATCACCTACGGCGGTGCCCCCCATGCCTTTACCGTTTTCGGCACCGAACGCTACCGGGAGGACGCCGATAAAAAGTCGTGGCGGCGGTTTGGCGAATTTCTCTCCGAAACCCTGAAATAGCGGTGGGGCGGGTGAGGGTGACCGGACGCCTGGCCAAGGCGCTATTCCCCCACCGTAGCCACATCCGCAAATCTCGGCTCATGCAGCGGGATCAGGACGTCGGCCATGGATTTGATCTCCAGCAGGATGTCGTAGGCGCGGTAGACATCCACCGGGGTCCCCGGCGGGATCACCTCCATTTCCATGGCCCTGACTTCCACCGGCGGGTTGAAGTTCTCCTCGATCACGCAAAAGCCGGTGATGACCGCCAGTCCCTGGGCCGTGTCCACCAAGACCGAGAGCCCCCCGTCGGTGTGGGCCGGGGTGTGCATCACGCGGATACCCGGGAGGATTTCACGGTCGCCATCGATTAAGCGCAGCTGTCCGTTTTCTTCCACCTCCTCGATGTAGTCCTCCAGGTAGCGAAAATCCAGCGGGTGCGGATGGTGGATGCGCTGGACTTCGGCGCGGTGAACGTAAATTTCGGCATTCGGGCACTTGTAGTCGTTTTCGCAGTGGTCGTTGTGCAGATGGGTGTGGATCACGATGTCGATCTCTTCGGGTTTCAACCCCCAGCGTGCCAGGCCTTCTTCGAAGGTATAGATCTTGCCGCCGATGGCCGCCTCGCGCTCCGGTGACTGGATGGGGCTCATCTCACCGGTGTCCACCAGCACCTTTCGGTCGCCGCCTTCGAGATACCAGGCGTAGATCGGGATGACGTACTGCTTGCCGTACCCATGCTGGTAGGTCATCATGCCCTTGTCAAAAACCTTTGTCCCCAGAACGATGGGATGGATCTTGTAGGCGCCCATCTGCTTCCCCCTTTTTTTCGGATTGTTGGCTCAGGTCATCGCCCCCGGCGGCCCCATTTCCAAGCGGGCCCGAAAAGGGGAGGTTGAAAAGCCAGGCGTACTCCAGTCCCGGCCCCACGCAGCGCCAGCCGTCGCGGATCAGGGCGCTGCCCGAGGCCCTGAAGTCCAGATCGCACTGCCGGTCGAGGACAGTGATGCGCCCGTCGGCCTCGCGCCTGAAGACGACGCACAACCCCTTCCGGTTGAGGAGGATAAAACGCTCTGCTCCGTGTTGGAACAGACGCTGTGATGACGGCGGCACCTGCACGGACGACCCTTTGACTTCAAGGAGAGATTCGCGATGAAAAAATGGCGCTGCATGATCTGCGGCTACGTGCACTCCGGGCCCGAGCCCCCCTACCAATGTCCGTTTTGCGGCGCCCCTGGCAAGATGTTCGAGGAGCTGTTGGGCTGATCCCGGAATGCCGGTTTCTTTGGTAGCCAGGACAGGCCGCCGGGCCGGGCGCCAGGCGTTCCTGAACCAGTTAAAATAGCCTTATATTCTGTCACTTTACAACTCGAAGTCTCATAGTCTGCTGCAACTTCAACCACAGGGCCCGCAGAATCGCCAAACTCGCCTCATCCGGGGAGACGCTGGCTTTGCGAAGATAGAAGCGGCAGGCCGTCATCAGGTCGTCGTTTCCGACATACAGCCCGAAGGTTTCCTTGATGTAATCCCCGAGGGCGAGGTGCAGGCCGGGCAGTTCCTTCTCCGTCATATTGGCGATCAGCACCCGGTCCTTGAGGGGCAGGTGACGATCCAGATGGTCGACCGCCGCGGCCACGGTGGTCGGCAAATCCCGGCGCTCGGCGGCCCGCAGGCGCGGGGTGCGGGAAAAGCCCGACGGGCTTTCGGTCATCATCAACAGATAGGTGACGGCTTCCAGAACGTCGGCCACACTGCGCTGGAGGCTGCTGTTCTCGCTCTCGGCGCTGCCGGAAACATGCAGCACGCGGATTTTTTTGGCCGCAATCCAGCCGCTGATTTTCTCGGCGGCCCGGAAACCCGCGATCTGCTCTAAATCGATCTCCAGCCAGGCGTCCGCCGAAGCGACGATCTTGCGCTGGATTACACGAAAAAAATCCGGCAGCTTTGTGGTGCGAAACAGCAGGGTGCCGTCGGCAACGAGGGCGTTGCCCTCCACCGCAGCGGCCCATTGATCGGCTGCCATCGGTCCCATTTCTGCATCCCAGCCCGCGGGCTGTCCGGCGCAGGGAAGCTCCAGCCGCCCGGCGGCCTCGATCGCCGCCTGTTCAACACCCACCTGACCGCTGGTAACGATCTTTGCAATCATACCCCGGCACCTCTCAGATTAACGTATTCCGGCTTTCTTCGCGCCTTCACCGCAGTGAAAAGTGGATGACGATCCACAACCCCAAAAATCCCAGTATCCCAAAAACCAAAAACTCATTCACGATGATTTTACGCCAGGGCGCCCGGTTGCTGGTGTAGAGCACAATTCCCAAAATATAGAGGCCGATCAGAATCGATGAGAATATCAGGGTAAAGGTCGGGTTCATTTCCCGTTTCCCGCGCGCGAGTGAGAATATCCCCAAAAAAGCGGCTTTCGACCGTCGGGCCAATCTCCACAGCCTGGCCGGTTTCCCGTTTTCCTGGGTTGCCCGTTGCGCCCCGCCAGAGCGGTCTTAGATTTCCATTAGAACCGACGGCACCAGATTTTAAGATGTTCCGTCCCGGGTCACCCGCGGCAAAATGCCAACACCGGTCCGGGACCCGGCCGTTTCACATCAACCCCTTCAATTGGCTCGTTAAAGAGCTGGGAGGAGTGCCGATGAGGAACAATCCCCAGACCTTTCGCACAAGGGGCGCCTTCCTGGCGGCGATCGGGTGTTTGATCGTGCTGGCCGGCTGCAAGGCCGGCATTTTTTCCTATGTGGGCACCACGGCCCGGCCCGAGAATCGGATAGCGTTGGTGCCGGATACCAAAACCAGCGGCACCTGGCGAACTCCGGATATCGTGGTCGATTATGTCTTCAAACCAACGCAGCAGACGCTGGCGCTCGAGGCAACGGTCAATCTGGCCGGGCATATGCAGAGAGGCTTCAGCTTCGCCAGCAACGTCTTTCTGGGCATCCATTTTCTGGACTCCGAAAACCGGGTGCTCTCCAGCCGCAGTTTCGCCCTTTCAGGCAACCGCACGCCGATCCGGCAGTGGCGCATCGAACGCCAGCTGGAAATTCCGGCGGGGGCCGATGCCGTGGCTTTCAGCTACAGTGGACGGGTCGGCGAAGGCGGTCTCGGCACCGGCGATAACGGCCAGGGCGGGGTCTCCTGGAGCTTCTGGCAACGGCCCTGAAAGAGGAAACAGTGAGCGCCTCAGCCGTTTTCCGGTCCCCGGCTGCGGGTTTTCCACGCCTGGTAGCGATGAAGATCCTTTTCGATGAAAAACAAGCACCCGGTGAGCAGCAAGGCGTCGTCGATCTGGCCTAGTAAAGGTATCGTATCCGGCGTCAGGTCCAAGGGCATCAGGATATACACCAGGGTCAGCACCAGGGCGGTCATCGACAGCGCCGGGACCTGACGGTAGGTCCCGCTCCAGTAATCCCGCAGCAAGGATCCCAATAAACGCAAATCGGTCCACAGGCGGCGCCAGAGCCCCGCCGGCATTTTGGATTTTGGGGATTTAAGCGCCATCTAACGATCCTATTCCGCAGCCCGCTCCACCCGCCGGCGGCTCCCAACAGCGCCCGCCGCCGGCGGCCTTTTTAGTTTCCTGCACCAAATCCCTTTTGACATCGTCCGGGGCTTTGTTTATGGTCTGGCTCGCTTTTCGCGCGGAGGCGGCGGCGAAGGGCTGCTATTTTCCATTTCGGGGAACACCCGCTTCACAGGCTGACACAATAACATGAACCCCGCCCGTTTTTCAAAGCCTGATCCGTCACCGCTGTCGGGGGTGGCCTTCGCCTTGACGGCCTTTTTGATCTGGGGCGCCAGCCCGGTCTACTGGAAAGTCCTGGTGGATGTCCCGGCCCTGGAAATCATCAGCCACCGGATGGTCTGGTCTTTCCTCTTTCTGCTGCCGCTGCTGTGGTGGCAGGGCCGCTGGCCGGAGTTTATCGGGGTTCTCAGAAAGCCCCGCGCGGTGGCGCTCCTGCTGCTGACCGGCCTTCTGGTGGCCGCCAACTGGCTGCTCTACATCTGGGCCGTCAACCACGACCTGGTGCTGCAGGCCAGTCTGGGCTACTATATCAACCCGCTGGTGAACGTCATCCTGGGGGCCCTCTTTCTCGGGGAGCGCCTCAGGCGCTTCCAGTATGGCGCGGTGTTGCTGGCCGGCGCCGCGGTGGTCTATCTGACGGTCAGTCTGGGGCGCTTTCCCTGGGTATCCCTGACCCTGGCCGTCACCTTCGGGATTTACGGGCTGATCCGCAAAACCGTTGCGGTCGGGGCCCTGGTGGGACTGCAGGTGGAGACCGCGCTGCTCTCGCTTCCGGCCCTGGCCTATCTCGGCGCCCTGCAGGCCGCCGGCACCGCAGCCTTTGCCGCCGGAGGCCCGCGGATCAGTTTTTTTCTAACCGGATCCGCCCTGGTCACGGCCCTGCCGCTGCTTTGTTTTTCGCTGGGGGCGCGCCGTCTGACCCTGGCGAGCCTGGGTTTTCTGCAGTACGTGGCCCCCAGCTGCATGTTCCTGCTGGGTGTCTTGGTCTATGAGGAGCCGTTTTCCGCGGCTCAGGTCAAGACCTTCCTGATGATCTGGGCCGCCCTGGCCGTCTATTCGCTGGACTCGGCCCTGTTTTACCGCCGCCATGCCGCCGCGTCCGGTTTGACGCGGCCTTCCCCAGCCCTGACCCGCGGCGCGCGCAAATGACGCCCACCGGGGGTGACGGCAATGGGTGCCGCCGCAGCTGGCGGTGCCATTTCTCCCGCAGCCACCTGAAGATCGCGGCGGCGGTGCTGCTGGCCGTTTTGCTTTTCGTGGGCGGCCCGGGGTATCATTCCCCCCGCAGTTTCGGCCGGTTCTGGAACCTCGGTCACATCGTGCTTTTTTTTCTTCTGACCGACCTTTTCCTGCAGACCCGCTTTTATCAAAAGCGCTCGCATTCTGCCGGGGCAATCTGGGGCGCGCTGGCAGCGACGCTGGTTTTGGGCGCGCTGGTGGAGCTGCTGCAAGCCCGCATCGGGCGTTTGTCCGCTGCCGGTGATGTGGCCCGCGATCTCCTGGGCACGCTGCTTGCCCTGGCGTTTGGAATCAAGCCTGCGGGGGGAGCGGCCCGTTGGCCGCAGCGATTTCTGCAGGCGGTCGCAGTCCTGATGGTGGCGGCCGCCTGCGTTCCCCTGGCTGCCGCACTCCTGGACGAATACCGCGCCGCCGCCGCCTTCCCACGGTTAGCGAGCTTCGAAACCACCACCGAACTGGACCGCTGGGAGGGGGGTGCGGCCCGAACCCTTTCCGGCAAAGTGTTCCGCGACGGGCGGCGCTCCCTTAAAATCTCCCTGACGCGGGCCAAGTATTCGGGTGTCGCCCTAAAATATTTTCCGCGGGACTGGCACGGCTACGACGCCCTGGAATTCAGCGTTTTCAACCCCGGCCCGGCGCCGCTTGCGCTCACCTGCCGGGTTCACGACCGGACGCACCTCGTCACCGGCCAGCACTACAGCGATCGCTTCAACCGCCGCTTTAGGATCGCGCCGGGCTGGAACGACATCAGCATCCCGCTGGAAGATATCCGTCTGGCACCCGCGATGCGGCCCCTGGATTTGTCCCGCATCGATGGGCTGGGGCTCTTCAGCGTTCGGCTGCCGGCTCCGGCCACGGTTTTCCTGGACCGCGTGCGCCTGGTGAAAGGGGCGGCCAATGGGGTCCCAGCGGTTTCCACGGGGAGCTGAGCCCTGCGGCTTTACAAAATTTGGGGCCTCCTGTATGACCCCATCAGTGACCCCGCCGGGCAGCCCAAAAGGAGAAAAACATGCCGATAACCATCGACCAGGTGATCTGGACCACCGATTTTTCCGAGGCGGCCAATCGCGGGCTCTCCTACGGCGTCCCGCTGGCCCGCCATTTCCAGGCGAACCTGTGTGCCTGTCACGTCCTGTTTGTCCCGCGCTCGACCACCATGTTCGGTGATGTGCCGCTCTACTCCGATTCCCGCCGTGATCAGCTGCGGGGAGAGGCCCAGGGACAGCTTGAGAAGCTCGTCGCGGGGCTGCCGCTGCCCTGTGAGGCGCTGGTGGTGGAGGGCAATGTCGCGGATGAAATCGCCCGCCTGGCCGAAGAGCGCGGCGCGGGGCTGGTGATCGTCGCCACCCACGGTGCTTCCGGGGTTAAACGCCTGGTGTTGGGATCGGTCGCCGAGCGCTTGATCCGGATTGCGCCATGCCCGCTTCTGGTGCTCAGCGCGGCTGCAAGGCATGCGCCGCCGGGGCAGCCGCCCGCAGCGCTTTTCCGGCGCATCCTGGTAGGCTGTGATTTTTCTCCCGATGGCGATCTGGCCGTGGCGTTCGGGTTTCAATTGGCCCAGGAGTTCCAGTCGGAGCTGCACCTGGTCCACGTCATCGAACCCGCCGGCTATGGCGCCGATATCATCGAAAGGGCCCTGGGAGAAAACCTGGGGGACCTGATCCGGCGCCGTGCCCGGGAAAACTTGGCCCAACGGATCCCCGGCGGCGCGGCCGACTGGTGTACGCCGCGCACGGCGCTGCTGGAGGGCAGGGCCCACCAGGAGCTGACGGCCTACGCCCAGGGTAACCAGATGGACCTGGTGTTGCTGGGGGTGCGGGGCATGAACCTGCTGGAGTCGCTCCTGGTGGGCTCCACCACGGACCGCGTAATTCGCTCGGCCTCCTGCCCGGTTCTGGCCGTGCGTTCGGCGACCACCGGCACGTAAAAGGGGAGGGGCGGCGCACTGTCTTCAGCCCGGCGGCAGGCACGGGAAGCAAGCGGACGGTCAGCGGCGCCGGTAGGCGGCGGCCATCTGCTCTGCTTCGGCCATGATTTCAGCGGCCAGGCGCTCGGGCGCCAGGACGCGGGCAGCTGCACCCCAGCCCAGCACCCACGCCCGGGTCTCCGCGGTAAGCGCCGTTTCGGCCTCGTAAACGATGGAGCCGTCCCGGTTGCGCCGGATCCTCTGGCCAGGATGCCAGGTGCGCTCTTCAATGTAGCCGGCAACCATCTCGGCAAACCAGATCCGAAGGGTAACCGGCCTTCCGGCAAACGCCCCGAAACCGCCGCCCATGAAGGCGGTGAGGTCGAAATCATCGGGGAGCTCGAAGGCCTCCTCGGTTTTCTCGACGGCGTGGATCCGGTTCAGGGCAAAAATGCGCACATCCTGCCGCAGATGGCAAAACCCCACCACGTAGATCGCGCCCCGGAAGTGCCAGATCTTGTAGGGGGCCACCACCCGCTGGGTCCGGGCCTTGCGCCCCATGGCCGTATAGTCCAGCCGCACGCAGCGCTTTCGGATCGCCGCCTCGGTGATAGTCTCCAGGGCGGCGTGGTGGGCGCCGTAGTCGCGGTAGGGCTCGAAGCCCGTCTGAAAGGTCCGGCTGATGGCCTCCAGGTGGGTCAGCTGGGACGGTTTCAGGGTGGCGCGGATTTTATTGAAAAAGGTTTCCAGTGCATCGTAGAAAAAGGTGGTTTTCAAAGGGGTTAACAGAGACTTACTCAAGTAGAGGGCGAAGAGCTCGCGCGGGGTCAGAGGAATCGGGACCCCATCCTGGAAAGTCTCCATCAGGGCCCAGCGGTTGCGGGCGTCCCGCTGATCGTTGTAAATCGGGAACCCGCCCACCTGCAGGGCTTCCAGGTCGCGGTAGATGGTTCGCACGTGGCAGCCCAGCCGCCGGGCCAATTCCGCGGCTCCCACGCCGCGGCGCGCCCTGATCAGATGCTGGAGTATCTGCCACTGCCGACCGAGCTGATCGCCGCGGGCCATGACGCCTCCTTTTGCGCAAACGCCGGTGGGGGGCCGGCTTCAGACAAAAACGCCGTCAAAAGGGAGATTCTATGTTGGCTCAGCTGGCCGCCGCCGCCGTTTTGATGCTGCTGGTGGGTGCCGGCTGCCTGGCGCTGCAGCGGCTTAAAAGTGGACGCCCGCGGCGCGCCGACGGTCAGGGGCGGATCACCGGCCGCTGTGGGGAAAGCGTGGCCATCGGTCTTACCTTCAGCGCTGAGCGGGTGGTCGACGCCGCCGCTCGCTCCGACGGCTGCGCATACAGCTGCACGTGTGCCCTGGCCGCCGCTCGTCTGGCCAAGGGACGAAGCGCCACGGAAATTCTCGACATCAGCGCTGCGGCCATCGAACGTGCTGCCGGCGGGGTCCCCGCCGACCATCGCCACTGCGCAGCCCTTGCAGCCGCCGCCCTGCGGGCCGCCGTGGACGACTACATGCAGCGCAGACAGGGCACCGCTGCGCACCGGTGGGACCCGCATCCGTAAGGTGGCAAAGGTTTCATCGGATTTGCGGTCCGGCACGACCGGGAGGCGGGGCTGGCGCCTCAGGGTCGCGGCAATAAATAATTCAACAATATGGCGCCGGATTTTGGTTCGTCACCCAGGCACATTCGCCGGTGCATATCGGGATATGTGCCGGTGGATGTAACGCCGGTGACGGGCCAAAAGACAAGCCAGATGTGGCATTATTTCTTGCCGAGGCCCTCAGTGCGAGGGAAAGATGATGGTGCGTTTTTCCGGTTCCGGATGGGGGCGGTAGAGGATCGCCGTGTGGCCGATGACTCCCACCAGCTCGCAGCCGGTCTCGGCGGCGATGGCTGTGAGAATGGCCTTTTTCGGCTCCTTTTCCTTGTGCTCGTTGAATTTGAGCTTGAAGAGCTCGTGTGCCAGGAGCGCTTCTTCCACCGACCGGCAAACCCCCGCGTTGAACCCTTTCTGCCCGATGGTGACGATCGGTTTGAGGCTGTGGGCCAATCCCTTCAAATATTTTTTCTGAGCGTTCTTCAGCATCCAGGCCTTTCCCGGGCCCATCAGGGAACCCCGGCTTTCCGCTGTTCTTGGTTTGTCGGGCCGGGGAGGGGCGGTGTCTGCAGCCGCCGAAGATTGGCAACCGCAGCGTGTTGCAAACAAACCCGGCGGGCAGCTTGATGAAACGGTAGGACAAAATTCAGAGGGTTTCGAAAAAAGGCCAAGTCCAAGGCGCGCAAATTTCAACCGCGTGAGGCGCAATAATGTACGCCGCAGCGACTTCGAGATGCAGCGCAACGCAGGAATTGGCCTTTTTGCAAAACCGTCTGCTTCATACCCGAGACGGCGGCCATTGGCAAGGGATAAGCGGCGGATATAAGGGCAGGGCCCGGCAAGGGGAACTATTGGAGCGCCATTTCGGTGGCATACTCCCGGCCGTCGAGAATGCGGTCCACCACCGGACGGTTGTGCTCCAGCAGGTCGATGAAATTGACCCCCACTTCAAACAGGTTTTTCTCGCAGGACCAGGTGTACCAGCGGATTTCAACCTTGGACTCGATTTCACCGTCCGGCGTGTGGATCGTCAGCCGCAGATCCGGTCTGTGACGGCTGATCATCAAGTGTTGGTTCAGCACCGACAGGTTGTCGGTATACAGCAGCACCCCTTTGAGGCAGAAATTGCTCACCGTGACCGTCATAACCTCCTCGTAACCCAAAAAGGTCGCTTTCAGGACAGCATTCCAGAATACTGTCAAACGCTTTTCCAGCCGGCGATCCTTTCGCCAGAAATGCATTTTTTCCCCTCCTCCGAGCGGTTTTGACGGATCATGCGGTGCACCCCGGGGCAGGCAGGCGGCCGCAGCCAAAATCCCCCCCACCCAACCGGGCTTTCCCTATTATCGTCTGAAACCCCCTTTGACTTTACCTCAACAGCTTGTTTTTTTTGATTATTGGGAATCAATCCGGGCCGCCCTCGGGGCAGGAACAGGAGGACCGGACGCAAAATCGTTTTTCCCAATCCGGCGCCACCATCCGACGGCGATTTGCCGCTTTCAAGCGGCCTGGTAAGCGATTTTTTCTTTGAAATCAGATTGATTTTCCCTTAAATTGAAATTTCCCACCGGACGGTGGCTGGCAAAAATCGCCGAGCAATGATGCGCCATGCCAGAGCGAAAGACTCCGTTAGGGCGGGGCGCAGGCAACGGACACCGGGGGCGAGCGTCCATTTCGCAGGACATCTTAATTTTCGCCGGGCAGCTGGCAGGCTGCCGGAAGGAGGCCACATGACCGCAACCGTTGGGGTTTTGCTATCGGGCTGTGGGGTATTTGACGGCACTGAAATTCACGAGGCGGTTTTGACCCTGCTGTTTCTGGACAGAGCCGGCGCCACCATCCGCTGCATGGCGCCGGACACGGCGCAGATGCACGTCATCAACCACCTGACCCAGGAAGCGACCGATGAGCGCCGCAACGTTCTGGTGGAGTCGGCGCGCATCGCACGGGGGGCGATCCAGGACGTGGCCGCAGTCAAAGCCGCCGACCTCGATGCCCTGATCATACCGGGGGGGTTCGGCGCCGCTAAAAACCTGAGCGATTTCGCGGTCAAGGGGCCGGAGGCCGAAGTGCATCCCGAAGTCCAGCGCCTGTTGCAGGAGATGGTCGCGGCCGGCAAACCCATCGGCGCGATCTGCATCGCACCCGCCACCCTGACCCGCGCCTTGGCGGACAGGCACCCCGAGGTGACCATCGGCAGCGATGCGGCAACGGCCGGGGCCATCGAATCCATGGGTGGCCGCCACCACACCTGTACGGTGGACATGATCCAGGTGGACGAGCGCAACCGACTGGTGACCACCCCGGCCTATATGCTGGGACCGGGCATCAAGGATGTGGCGACCGGCATCGAAAAGCTGGTGGCCCGGATCATGGCCATGATTTCCGCGTAAAAGGATCCCGGCACCCCACCGTTTGCGGGGCGCCTGGGTGGAGAGAGCCGAGCGGGCTGGCGCCGCCCGCGCGGCGGTATTCAACCCGGTGCGCGGCGCCGGCGGTCGGGCTTCCGGAGACCCCCTTCAAACGCCCCCCCGCCGGCCCGAAGGCGCCCAGATGGCCCCAGGACTTCACATCTTTGTCAGCAACCGCCTGGAAGTTCTCGTGCGGCAACTTGCCCGGGAGATCAGCCAGCCGAGCAGCAGCGCCGCCAGCGCGGTGCTCCGCCCCGAGACCATCGTCATTCAGAGCCGGGGAATGGAGCGCTGGCTGGCCCTCGAGCTGGCCCGACAGCTGGGAATCTGCGCCCATTGTGTTTTCCCGTTTCCCAATGCATTCCTCCAGGAGCTCTTAGACCGCATGCTGCCCCACAAGCCAGCGGAGCGCATTTTCGAGCGCGAGGCCATGGCCCTCGGGATCATGCAGCACCTGCCGGTGTTTTCCAGCCGCCCGGGGTGCGACCATCTGCGGCGCTACCTGGCCGAGGACCCCACCCACCTCAAACACTATCAACTGGCCGTTAAAATTGCCGACACCTTCGACCAGTACCTGGTATTTCGCCCGGATCTGATCTTCGCTTGGGAGGCGGGCCGCGACGACCACTGGCAGGCGGCTTTGTGGCGCGATCTCGCCGCCGGCCGTGAAGACCGCCACCGGGCGGGTCTGCAGCGCAAACTTCTGGAAAAAATCCATCGTGCCGACGCCGTCACCGCCGGCGAGCTGCCCAAGCGCGTCTCGGTTTTCGGCCTTTCCCACCTGCCGCCGGCCTTCCTGGAGACTTTCGCGGCCCTGGGTGCTTTGATGCGGGTCAACCTTTTTTTGATGAACCCTTGCCGCGAGTTCTGGGCGGACATTCGCTCCCCCCGCGAACAGGTGCGGATCACCCGGCGGACTGCCGCCGAGCTGCCGCCGGAAGCTCTCTACCTGGAATCCGGCAATCGCCTCCTGGCCGCCATGGGGTCCATGGGGCGGGCTTTCTTTTCCATGATCCAGGGCTTCGAGGCCCACTGGCACGAGCATTTCCAGGCGCCTCACGGGGACAGCCTGCTCGCCCGGGTCCAGGACGACATTCTCTCCCTGACCGAGGGCGGTCGGGCGGCCGACAGCCACCCCAAAGGCGCTGCGGACGGTTCCATCGAAATTCACGCCTGCCACAGCCCCATGCGCGAGGTCGAGGTCCTGCACGACAATCTCTTGAAACTGCTCGACGCCGACCGCACTCTTGGACCGGGCGACATCCTCGTGATGGCCCCCGACATCGAAGCCTATGCCCCGCTGGTGCAGGCGGTTTTTGACGGGCAGACCGATCCTGCCCTGCGAATTCCCTTCAGCATCGCCGATCGCAGCCTGCGGCGTGAAAGCCGAGTGATCGACGGCTTTCTGGCCTTGCTGGATCTGACCGGCAGCCGTTTTGAAATCAACCGGGTCCTGGGGCTCCTGGCCTGCGAACCCATCCGCCGACGCTTCGGGCTTGAGGAGGGCGACCTGGCGCTGATCGGCCGCTGGGGGCGTGAAGCAGCCGTTCGCTGGGGGCGTGACGCCCGGGACCGCACCCGCCACGGCCTGCCCGGGATCGCCGCCAACTCATGGGAAGCCGGGCTGCAGAGACTTCTGCTGGGCTACGCGCTGCCGGGAAGGGGCCGCCGGCTGTTCCAGGGGATCCTGCCCTATGACCTGGTTGAGGGCAGCACCGCCGGAGTTTTGGGCAAGTTCGTGGCCTTCGCCGAGACCCTCTTCGAAGTCATCCAGCGACTGGAAAAACCTCGCAGCCTGACCGCCTGGGCTGCGAACCTGGGGGAGGTCTTCGAGACTTTTTTCGTCCTGGACGACCCGCTGGCCAGGGAGGCCCAGCAGTTGCGGTCGGCCCTTGCTGCCCTGGCCCGTCATGCAAGCGAAGCCGGATGCCGCGAGGCCCTGCCCTTGGCGGTGGTGCGGGCCGCCCTGGAAAGCCAGGTGGACAGCACGGTTTTCGGCGGCGGGTTTATCGCCGGCGGTGTCACTTTCTGTGCCATGCTGCCCATGCGCAGTATTCCACTTAAAATCATCTGCCTCCTGGGGATGAACGCCGATGCCTTTCCGCGCGACAGCCGGCAGCCGGGCTTTGACCTGATGGCCCGCGAGCCCAGAGCCGGGGACCGTTGCCGACGGGACGACGACCGCTACCTTTTCCTGGAGGCCCTCCTGTCGGCCCGCCAAAAACTCATCATCAGCTACCTGGGGCAGAGTCTGCAGGACAACAGCCCCCAGCCGCCCTCGGTGCTGGTGGCCGAGCTTCAGGACTACCTGGCCGATGTCTACGGGATTGAAAGCGGGGCGCTGGAAACCCGCCACCGCCTGCAGGCCTTTTCAGGGGACTATTTCAGGCCGGGCTCGGGTCTGTCCAGCTATTCTCGGGAGGATTTCGAAGCGGTGCGGATGCGGGACCGGGCCGACCCCCCGGCCCCCTTTTGGAATGACGACCTGCCGGCCGCCGGATTGGATGGTGGCCGGCTGGCGATAGAGGATCTCTGCGCTTTCTGGTCGCACCCCGCACGCTTTCTGCTGCAGCGCCGACTGGGGGTTTTCTTCGACCCCGACCCGGAGCTGCCCGAGGAGCGCGAACCTTTCGTTCTCAACGCGCTTGAAAAATACCTGATCCTTCAGGAGCTGATCCAGGACCGGCTGGCCGGGGGCCAACCCGCAGACCTGCTGACGGCCCTCTCGGCAGCCGGCCGGCTGCCCCACGGCAACGTCGGCCAGGTGGTGTTCCACGAATTGCAGGCCGAGGCCGAGGTCTTTTGCCATCGCCTTCAGCGGGCCGGCAGCGGCGCGCCGCTGCCCCCCGCGATGGTGGAACTTGAGCTGGCGGGCGTGCACCTGCACGGTCAAATCGGCGAGATCTTCGAACGCGGCCAGCTGCGCCTGCGCTTCGGACGCATCAAGGCGCGCGACCTGATGGTTTCCTGGCTGCAGCACCTGCTGCTCTGCCACCCCGAGGTGGTCTTTCGCAATCGGGAAGGGCTTCTGGTGGGCCGGGACAGCGCCATGCGGTTCGGGGTGCCCGCGGCGGCCGCGGATCTGTTGGAAGACCTGCTGCAGCTCTTCTTCCAGGGGGTTTCAGCGCCGCTGGCCTTTTTTCCGGAATCGGCCCTGGCCTATGCCCGGGCGCGCCTGGTCCGCGGCAAAAGCCATGCGATTGCCTGCGTGGCCGCAGAAAGGGTGTGGTGCGGCAATGATTTTTCACCCGGCGAATCAGCCGACCCCTATCTGGCACGGATTTTCGGGTATGGGCGGCCGCTTGAGGCCGATTTTTTCAAACTCGCGGAAACCGTTCTAACTCCCTTGCTGGCGCATGCCCGGGAGGTGGCGCTGTAAATCAGTCGGTGGGGAGGGGAGGGGAGGGTGGCGGCCCCAAAAATGACGGGCGCCTAACGGCGTTTATGGCGGAACCCGGCCGTCACCCAGAGGATCCCCCAGAGGGCGGCCACCGGCAGTAGGCCGGCCAGGAGAAAAGCGCGCGGGCCGTTTTGCCAGGGCTCCAGGTAAACGGCGGCCCCCAGCGGCCAGAGCAGGGAGGCGCTCACAGCCAGGCGCATGCCGCCGGAAAGGCCGGCCAGGGGGCTGGGCAACCGGCGGCGGGCGGGCTCAGGCGGGCGGCTGCGGCCAGCTACGCGCGGCAGCAGGAAAATCGCCCCGACGATCCCGGCAAGGACCAGAATTTCCTGAATTCCTGAAAACATCGTGGGATTTGACAGCCTGAATTTGGTGAATGGGCACCCGCGATCCTGCGCGTTGCGCTGAATGCGCGCCTTTTTCGAAGTTTCTAACACAGCCGCCCAAAATGCGCAAACGGGCCGTGGCAGCCGCAAGCGGCCCTCGGAACGCCTTTTAGTGGAGATCTCCATGCAAGCTTTCGACCTGCTCCGGGCACCGCTGACCGGTGTCAACCTGATCGAAGCCGGCGCCGGAACAGGGAAAACCTACGCGATCGCCGCCCTTTATCTGCGGCTGATTCTGGAACAGGGCCTTGTGCCCGAGGAAATCCTGGTGGTGACCTTCACCAAGGCAGCCACCGAGGAGCTGCAGAGCCGGATCCGGGCACGGCTGCTGGAGGCCGAGGGCGGGTTTGGGCGCGGTGGCGGCCAGGACGGCCTGATCCAGGACCTGGTGGCCCGCACGGCCGACCGCGCGCAGGCCCTTGGCCGCTTGCGCCAGGCGCTGCTGGGATTCGATCGCGCCGCCATTTTCACCATCCACGGTTTCTGTCAGCGGATCCTTTTGGAAAACGCCTTCGAAACCGGCAGCGGCTTTCAAACCGAGCTCAAAACCGACCCGCGCCCGCTGCTGCAAGAGGTCGCCGATGATTTCTGGCGGCGCCAGGTTTACGGGGCGCCGCCAGAATTTGTCGCCTATCTCCGCAGCCGGGCCGGTGGTCCGACCTATTTCCTGGGGCTGATGCAGCAGTTGAAGACCCCGGGGATGCGCATTATCCCCGAGGCGCCGGAAGCCGCCCTGGAAACCCTGGACCCCTATCGCCGGTCGCTGACCGCCCTTCGGCGACAGTGGCCGCACGCAAAAGAGGCGGTGGCGCGCCTGCTGCGCGATCCGGCCCTCAGCGGCACGGTCTACGGGAGCCTGAAGCCCCTAGCGGCGGGGGGTGCGTTAACCCGCCGTGATCTCCAGATCGTGGCCCTCTGTCGGGAAATGGATCTCTTGGCCGCCCCCCACGGGACGGGTTTTCCGCTCTTTGAAAAATTCTCGCTCTTCACCACCCCCAAGCTGTCCGCGGCTGTCCGCAAAAACCAGGCCGCGCCCGATCACCCCTTCTTCGCCCTCTGCGCCGAGGTTGAGGAGCGGGCGGCGGCCCTTGAAGAGGATATGGCGCGCCGGTTTCTGTTTTTGCGCCGGCAGGTCTTCCGATATGCCGAAACCGAGCTGGGCCGGCGCAAGCAGGTGCAGAACATCCAGTTTTTCGACGACCTGCTGACCACGGTCGCCAAAGCCCTCGCGGGGCCAGACGGCGGCCGCTTGCTGGCCGATGCGGTGCGGGCCAAGTTCAAGGCCGCGCTGGTGGACGAGTTTCAGGACACAGACGCCGTCCAGTACGATATTTTTTCGCGCCTCTTCGGCGGCGGCGATCGGACCCTTTTTCTGATCGGCGACCCGAAACAGGCGATCTACAGCTTTCGCGGCGCCGATGTCTTCTCCTACATGGCGGCCGCGCGCCAGTGCGACCGGCGCTATACCCTGACCCGCAACTGGCGCTCTTCGCCGGCGCTGATCACGGCGGTCAACACCCTCTTTGAAAACGTGGCGGCGCCTTTCGTGTTCGAGGAAATCACCTTTGCGGCGGGGCAGTCGGGATGTGCGCCCCGCGAGGATGCACCGCCGTCCCAGGCGCCGTTTGTGGTCTGGTGGCTGGACGCGGCCGAAGAAAAACCCCTTGCCAAGGAAACCGCGGTGGCCCGGATCGCGGAAGCGGTGGCCGGGGAGATTTTAGGTCTCACCCGCCCTGGCCCGGCTCGGACCGAACCGGGCGATATCGCCGTCCTGGTGCGCACCAACCGACAGGCCAGACAAATCCAGCGGGAGCTGGCCGCCCTGGCGCTACCGGCGGTTCTGATCGGCGAGGACAATATCTTTGACACGCCGGAAGCCGCCGAAATCCAGCAGGTGCTGGCGGCGATCCTGGAGCCGGCGGCCGAGCGGCGGCTGCGGGCCGCCCTGGCCAGCGACATGCTGGGCGCCAAAGCCAGCGAGCTGGATACCGCCGTCCCCGCCGGCGCCTGGTGGGCGGATCGCCTGGCCGCCTTCTGCGACTATCTGGAGATCTGGCAGCGCAGCGGGTTCTATCGCATGTTCCTGCTGCTGTTGGGCCACGAACGGGTCAAGGGCCGGCTGCTGGCCTATCCCGACGGCGAGCGGCGCCTGACCAACCTGCTGCAGCTGGGCGAGATCCTTCAGCGCGCGGCGGTGGAGAACGCCCTGCCGCCGGCGGGCCTGGTGAAATGGCTGTCCCAGCAGCGCGACCCCGCCAGCCAGCGGCTGGAGGAGCATCAGCTACGGCTTGAAAGCGACGCCCAGGCAGTGCACATCATCACCATGCACAAGAGCAAGGGGCTTGAATTCCCGGTGGTTTTCTGCCCGTTTACCTGGGAGGGGGCGCTGTCACGGGAACCGCTGCTGCGCTTCCACGACCCGGATGCCGGCGGCCGCCTGACCCTGGATCTCGGCGACGAGCACTTCGAGGCCCACCGGGTTCAGGCCCGGACCGAGGGGCTGGCCGAAAACCTCCGGCTGCTCTATGTGGCCGTGACCCGCGCCAAGCAGCGCTGCTACCTGGCCTGGGGGCGGATCAGCACCGCCGAAACCTCGGCCCCGGCCTACCTGCTGCATGGCGCATCACCGAGCGGGTCGCATGACCCGGTGGGCGCGCTGCAGGATCTTTTCAAGCGCAAAAGCGGGAGCACCCTTTTTGAGGAGCTGAAAACCCGCGCCGCCCTCTCGAGGGGCACCATCGAGCTTTTGCCGCTGCCCGCAGGGTCCGCCGACGGGCGTTTCAAACCAACGGCGGCGCCGCCGGCGAAGCTGGTCCTTCCGGTCTTTCAGGGCTCGGTGGCGCCCAGCTGGCGCATCACCAGCTACACGGCCCTGGTCTCCAGCGCCCATTTCCCCGCGGAATGGCCCGATCACGACGCGCTGCCGGCGGTCCCCGCGGCGCAGGGCCCACCCGCCGTCGAGGCGCCCGCCGGACAAACGGATATCGCCGCTTTCCCCAGGGGTGCACGCGCCGGCACCTTTCTGCACGACCTTTTAGAACACCTGGATTTCAGCGCCGATGATCCGGACCATCGCGCCGGTCTGGTGGAGAGACTGCTGGCGGCCTACGGGTTTGACCCCGGCTGGCAGCCCGCCCTGTTGACCATGCTGGCGCGCGTGCTCGCCAGCCCGCTGGCGGCCGGTCAGGAAACCCTTCGCCTGGAGCGGATCACCGCCAGCCAGCGGGTAAATGAAATGGCGTTCTATTTTCCCCTGAACACCTTTGCGCTCGCCGAGCTGGAGGACATTTTGCGCCCGGAAGGCAGCGCGGCGGTCTTCCCTGACCATGGACGGCGCTTCAAGGCCCTGAGTTTCCGCCCGGAGAGGGGATTTATGAAAGGCTACATCGATCTGGTCTTTCACCACGCCGGGCGCTATTACCTGGTGGACTGGAAATCCAACTACCTCGGCCCCGCTGTCGCGCACTACGCCCAGGCGGATCTGCGATCCGAAATGGCGGCTTCTTTGTACGTCCTCCAGTACCACCTCTACGCCCTGGCCCTGCACCAACTGCTGCGCCTGAGGCTGCCGGATTACCGCTACGACATCCATTTCGGCGGCGTTTTCTATCTGTTTCTACGGGGCATCGACCCGGCCTGTGGGCCGGATTTCGGCATTTTCCACGATCGCCCCGCGGCGGGGCGGATCGCGGCCTTGGGAAAGCTGTTGATCCCGGGATTCAATCCCCTTTAAACCCGCTGCCGGACGGTCTCTTGAATTAAAGTAAAATATGAGCAAAAGTCTTTTAAAAAATTTAAATCAAAGCGGTATTATATCTGAAATTGATTTCCATTTTGCCCGTTTGATCACCCGCCTGGCCAGCGCTTCGGAGACCGCCGCCGGGTTGGCCGCCGCACTGGTCAGCCGTGCCACCGGCGAGGGGGCGGTCTGCCTGGACCTGCAGGCCCAGGGGGGTCGGGCCTTGCCCATGGGGGCCGGGGCGAAGGCGGCGGCCGCGTGCCCGGAGCCTGGCCGCTGGCGCCGGATGCTGCTTGAGAGCGGTGTTGTCGGGGAGCCGGGAGAATTTCGGCCACTGGTGCTGGACGCGGACAACCGGCTCTATCTCTATCGCTACTGGGAATACGAACAGATCCTGGCGGCGGCGGTTGCCGCCAAGGCATCCGCCGTGTTTCCCGAATTCGACCCGCCACGTGTGCGGGCAAGCCTCGATCGGCTTTTCCCGCACCGGGTCGAATCCCCGGTGGACTGGCAGCGGGTGGCGGCCGTGGTGGCGGTGCTGAAGGCGTTGTGCATCATTTCAGGTGGGCCCGGCAGCGGCAAAACCACCACCGTCGCCCGGCTGCTGGCGCTCTTGCTGGAGCAGGGGCCCACCCCGAACCTGCGCATCCAGCTGGCCGCCCCCACCGGCAAGGCGGCCGCCCGGATCAGCGCCTCCATTCGCACCGCCCGCCAGGAACTGGACTGCCCCGCCGCGGTCAAAGAGGCCATTCCGGCCCAGGCCACCACCCTCCACCGGCTGCTGGGCACCCTTCCCGGATCGCCCTATTTCCGGCACGATGCCCAAAACCCGCTGGCGGTGGACGTGGTCGTGGTGGACGAGGCCTCCATGGTGGACCTGGCCCTGATGGCCAAGCTGGTGCAGGCGATGCCGCCGGCAGCGCGCCTGATTCTGGTTGGTGACAAAGACCAGCTGGCGTCGGTGGAAGCCGGCGCGGTTCTCGCGGATCTCTGCGGGCGAAAGGCCGAACACCGCTTTTCACGGGAATTTGGCGCGACGCTTTCGGCCGCATGCGGCGAAAACCTGCAACGGTGGTGCGACCCGAACCAGCAGCGCTCCGGGCTGGCGGACTGTATTGTCGCCCTGCGTCACAACTACCGCTTTGCCGAGGGCAGCGCAATCGGGCGTCTCAGCCGCGCGGTCAACGCCGGCGACGTGGCGGCCGCGGCCGGTCTTTTGCGGAGGCCGCCGGATGCCAGCGTCTGCTGGCAGCCGCTGCCTGCGCCCGGGGAATTTGAGCAGCGACTCTCCGAACGGTTTCGCGAGGGCTACCGGGACTATCTGAGCGCCGAAAGCCCGGCCGAGGCCTTGAAAGCCCTCGGGCGCTTCACCGTCCTGACGCCCTTCAACCGGGGCCCGCACGGCGTCAATGCGCTCAACCGGCTGGCCGAGTCCAGCCTGGAACGCAGCGGCTGGATCGACCCGTCCGACCGCTGGTACACCCGGCGTCCGCTGCTGATTACGCGCAACGACCACGAGATGGGCCTTTTCAACGGCGATCTGGGGGTTATTCTGCCCGCCGAGGGACACGCGGACCGGCAGGATGCCTGCTTCGCTGGACCGGACGGAGACCTCCGGCGCTTGCCGCCCCAGCGCCTGCCAGCCCACGAGACCGTTTTTGCCATGACCGTCCACAAAAGTCAGGGATCGGAGTTCGATTCGGTATTGGTCATTTTACCGGAAAACGATTCCCCCCTCCTCACCCGGGAACTCCTGTACACCGCGGTAACCCGGGCCCGAGAAAAAGTATTGATCTGGGGGCCCGAAGGTGGTTTAACCGCTGCCGTGTCCCAAAAAATTGAACGGGCTTCAGGACTGCACGATACCCTCTGGAACGGGACCCACGAAAAATAAAAGCGTGTGCCAAAGTGCCTGGGGCGGCCCGCCCCCGCAGGCGAGGAGATTTCTGCCCCATGAACCAACCCGTTAAAACCATCATAAAAGGTACCGGACGCTACGTCCCTCCCCGGGTGGTCACCAACCAGGACCTCACCCGCTGGATGGACACCACGGATGAATGGATCCGGCAGCGAACCGGCATCGAGCAGCGCCACTGGATTCCGGAAGAGGGCGGGGTGGGGGCCTCCGACCTGGGTTTGGAGGCCGCCAAGATTGCTCTGGAACGGGCCGGCTGGCGCCCTGCGGATATCGACCTGATCATTTTCGGGACCCTCAGCCCGGATATCTTCTTCCCCGGCCCCGGGTGCCTGCTGCAGCGCAAACTGGGGCTTTCCGAAACCCCGGCGCTGGACATCCGCCAGCAATGTTCCGCCTTTCTGTACGGCCTCGCCATGGCCGATGCCTTCATCCGCAGCGGCCTTTACCGGCGGATTCTTTTCGTCGGCGGTGAGGTCCACAGCACTTGCCTGGACATTTCCACCCGTGGCCGGGACATCGCTGTTCTTTTCGGCGATGCGGCCGGTGCGGTCTGCCTGGAGGCCGCTGCAACCGACGCGCCCGCCGGGGTGCTGGCCTCGGTCCTGCACGCCCAGGGGGAATTCGCCGATATCCTGATGATGGAAGCGCCCGCTTTCCGCGAAAAACCGGGCATCTCCGAGGCGATGATCCGCGAGGGGCGCCATTGGCCCAAAATGGAAGGCAAGTCCGTTTTCAAGCACGCGGTCCGGCGGCTTCCCGAAGCGGCCCGGGAAGTCCTGGACAAGGCCGGTCTGACGGTGGCGGACATCGATATGGTGATCCCCCACCAGGCCAACCTGCGCATCAACCAGGCATTTATGAAATCCCTGGGGCTCCCGGAGGAAAAACTGTTCAGCAACATCAACCGCTACGGCAACACCACCGCCGCCAGCATTCCCATGGCGTGCGACGACGCCCTGGAACAAAAGAAGATCGGGCCGGGCAGCACCGTTCTTTTCATCGGCCTGGGGGCGGGGCTGACCTGGGGGGCCGTGCTGTATCGATTTCCGAAGTGAACGCGAAGGCTCACAGGCTTTCCGCCGCAGCGGCAAAAACGGGATGGTGATCATCGGCCACCATCCCGTTTTTGTTTTGCGCCGTGGGGTTCAGAACTTTGATGAACCAGAGACAGAGAGGACCTGTTTTTCGAACGCCTTCACGGCTGCGGGAGGGGACCACCGGCGATCTCAAGCGCCATGCGGGCGGCCAGGCGCTCGGCAAGCGCCTGTGCGCTCTCGGCCGCCGCGGGCAGCGCTGCGATTGGCAGCGGGCTGTCGCCACCGTATTTTTCGGTGCTGGCAACCGTCGCGCTGCTTTCAAAAGACATCCCGGCTTGCCTGAGGTGATCCAGCCGGAAATCGGCCGTGAGGGTCGCCTGCCGGACGACAAACGGAACCCGTCGCAGTCGCGTGCGCATGATCTCGACGGAAACCCACTCGCCGTCGACGTTGCGGATTTGTCTGAATTGCCCCGTGCCCTCGCGCACCTCCACCCGGTCGGCGCCCGGGCTGTCGACCAGGGTGGCGCTGGTGCGGGCGCTCACGACCGCATCGGCAAGGGGCTGCCAGGATTTCAGCTGCGCACGCCGGCCTTCGGAGTCCCCAAGGTTTTCGGGCCTCCCCAAATGCCGGTCCTCCAGGTAGACGGCCTTTAAGCCGCCTTTTTTCGTCAGACGATCGAAAAGGGCGCGCTGCAACCTATCGCCGTACGCGCCGGTGAAGGGGGCCAAGGCCAGGCGCTCGACCCCGCGCCGGTCGCCCGGTTCTTTTGTTGGTCGGGCGCCAGGGGTCAAGGCGCAGCCCCAGAGGACCCCGGCGATCAGACAGAGCAGCAACAGCGGCGCCGGACGGCAAAAGATCCCCCGCCTCAGGCGGCGGGATTGGGGCCGAAAGGGGATCAATGGAGCGCGGGGAGGGCCGGCGGTTTCCGGGGCCGCGATAGGGGCTGGGTCACCTCGAAATCCCAGATCAGCGGCACGTGGTCGGAAAACTTGACCTGGGGCACCTGAAAATCACGGGTGCGGATCTCGGGGCTGTAGAGGATAAAATCCAGCTGGCGCCGCGGGGAGCGGCTTGGATGGGACGGCATGCCGCTGTCGTTGGCACTTTTCAATCCGCTTGCGGCGATAAACTCCCCCAGCTCGCGCTCGCCGCGCAGGGGATTGAAATCGCCGGCGACCACAAAGGGTTTCCTCTCATTTTGAAGGACCCCGTTGAGATCGCGCAGCTGCTGCTGGCGATGGCGGAATTTCAACGAGAGGTGCACCAGAAAAAGTTTGATTTCTTTCAGCTCCAGTTCGATCACCAGCCGCTTGATGCCCTCGTTGAAATAATGGTAGCGGATGGACTGGATTTCCTGATTGGTCAGAAAGGCGTTGCCTTGCTTGTTGAGAACCGGAATTTTCTGGATCAGGGAGTTTTGGGCATATTTCGACCGGTAGATGGCGTAGTGCTGCATTTCACGGGCGATGGTGTCGGCCTGGTTGGATTTTTCGCAACGAAAAGACCCGCTGTCGACTTCGATCAACCCAGCGATGTCCGGCGCGACGTCCCTGATGAAGGCGGCGATCTGTTCCAGGTTGCGACCGGTCTTTTTAAGGTAGCCGGCGTAAGGCACCGGCAGGTGGATCCTGCGGCCAATGCCGGCGGCGTAACGGATGTTGTAGAGCAGCATTCGCATTTTGCGAGGATCGTCCTTTCATCACATACCACATGAAGCGCCACAGCCGCTGGCGGGCAAGCCCGCGCGGCCTCTTACCGCAGCTGGAAACGGGGCACCTCGATGTGCGTGCCGCGGCAACGCGGGCATTTCCCCGGCCGGGTGAAGCGTTTGCGGTCGCGGAATACAAAGCCGCAGTCCAGACAGGCGAAGGGCAGGGTCAGGAGCTTTTGGCGGCGCGCCCCGGCTGTGCGGCCGATGTGGACCAAATGCTCGCAGACCTCTTTCTCGCGGATGCCCAACATCCGGGAAAGCTCTCGGGCACTCAAGGGCTCACCGGAGAGAAGCTCGGCCAGGGCTTGACGAATGGTTTGCATCGCTAAAACTACTTATAGTATAGAACAAACCCTGGTTCAACCCCGACCGCGAGAGGTGTTGGATGACGTCATCGGCTCCGGATCCCATCGGGATCCTGCTAAACAAGGGGGTCCGCATCCCGGCCCCGGCCAGCGTGGAAATCGGCCTGGAGGTCGACCCCGCCCGGATCTCGGCGGAAGGCGTGGTGCTTCATGCCGGCACCAAAATCTTCGGCCGCCGCACCCTGATCCTGCAGGGGGCTAAGATCGGCTACGAAGGCCCCGCGACCCTCGAAAACTGCCATGTCGGCCCCGCGGTTCGGCTGAGCGGGGGGTTTTTCCGGGGGGCGGTATTTCTCGCAAAAGCCGCCATGGGGTCGGGGGCCCACGTCCGCGAAGGCACCATCCTGGAGGAGGGGGCCAGCGGCGCCCACACGGTGGGGCTCAAGCAGACCATCCTCTTTCCGTTCGTGACCCTCGGCAGCCTGATCAATTTTTGCGACTGCCTGATGTCGGGCGGCACCAGCCCGGAGGACCACAGCGAGGTGGGCAGCTCCTACATTCACTTCAACTACACCCCCAACCAGGACAAGGCCACACCGTCGCTTCTGGGGGATGTGCCCTCGGGTGTGATGCTCAACCAGCGGCCCATTTTTCTGGGCGGGCAGGGCGGTCTGGTGGGGCCGTGCCGATTGGCCTTCGGCACCATTGTCGCCGCCGGATCGGTCTACCGCAAGGATGTGCCCCAACCCGGGCGGCTGGTGTTCGATGGCGGCCTGAAGAGCGGCAGCATCCCGTTTAGCCCCGGACTTTACCGCGGGATTCGCCGCATCGTGGCCAACAATCTCGCCTACCTGGCCAACCTGGCCGCTCTGAAACAGTGGTATGCCCACGTGCGCGCCCAGTTCGTCTCGCCGGATTTTCCCCAGGCGCTTCTTGAAGGCCTCCTCGCGGCGGTGGACGCGGCCATCGACGAGCGGCTGCGCCAGTTCGGGCGCTTCTGCGCCAAACTCCCCGAATCGGCCCGGCGCTACCGCGAAAGCGCGCGTGAGAGCGCCTCGGATGCCCTGCTCCAGGAGAAGGCGGAACTGGCCGCCGGCTGGCCCGAGATGAAGGCCATCATGCGCCAGCAAAAAGAGGACGCCGGTCCCGAGAGCCTGCGGGATGCTTTTCTGGAGAAAATCCAGGAGCCCCTCCGCAGCGCCGGCAGAGACTATCTCGTCACCATCCGGGGCCTGGAGCACGCCGCTGCGGCCGCCGGCACCCGCTGGCTGCAGGCGGTTGTGGGCCGTTTCAGTGCGGCGGCCCTGGCGCCATTGCCCTTGCTGTCTCTCCGCGATTGAGGAAAGGAACTTTTTAATGGGCATTTTGTTCGGCACCGACGGCATTCGCGGGGTGGCCAACACCTACCCGATGACCGCCGAGATGGCCATGACCGTGGGGCGGGCGCTGGCGGTCCTGTTTGCACCCTCGGACGGCGCCCCGTTTGTGATCGGCCGCGACACCCGCATCTCCGGGCACATGCTGGCCCACGCGCTGGCGGCCGGCATCTGCTCCATGGGGGGCAACGTCGCCATGGCGGGGGTGCTGCCCACACCCGGGGTGGCGCACCTCACGCAAGCCGCAAAGGGGGCCGCCGGAATCGTCATCTCCGCCTCCCACAACCCGTTCCAGGACAACGGAATCAAGGTCTTCAAAGGGGATGGATACAAACTCTCGGATGCATCCGAGGCCGAAATCGAGGCGCTGGTGTTAAATGCCGATCTTGCCGCGAGGGCCGAAAGCATCCAGGCGACCGGTCGGGTGTGCTGGCTGCCCGATGCCGGGCAGCGTTATGTCAACTTTTTGATTGCGACTGCTCCGTCCGGCGATTTCCTGTCCGGGCGCCGAATCGTTCTGGACTGCGCCAACGGTGCTACCTCGGAGGTCGCGCCGCGTCTTTTCAGCGCCCTGGGCGCGGCGGTGACCACGCTGTTCAACGAACCCGACGGCCGCAACATCAATGCCGCCTGCGGCTCCCAGCATCCGGAAACACTGGCGCGGCAGGTGGTGGCGCAGGCTGCCGATATCGGCCTGGCCTTCGACGGCGACGGCGACCGCCTGATCGCGGTCGACGAAAAAGGGGAACCCCTCACGGGCGATCAGGTGCTGGCCGTCTGCGCCAAGGGGTTGCAGGCCGCGGGACGCCTGAAGGGTGGCGCGGTGGTGTCCACCGTCATGAGCAACATGGGGCTTGAAAAGGCCCTGGCCAAGTTGGGTATCGCGCACCACAGGGCCGCCGTGGGCGACCGCCATGTCCTTGAAAAAATGCTGGCCTGCGGGGCCGTGGTGGGCGGCGAAGACTCCGGCCACATGATCTTTCTGGAAAACCACACCACCGGCGACGGCCTGCTGGCCGGCCTGAAACTGTTGGCCGCCGTCCAAAGCGAGGGGAAGCCCTTGTCGCAGCTGCGCCGGGTGATGACCGTCTTCCCGCAGCTGACCCTCAATGTGGCGGTCACCGACAAGCCACCGATAGATTCCGAGCCGGCCATTTCCAAAGCGGTCCGGGCGGCCGAAGGCGTGTTGGCCGGCAGGGGGCGGGTCCTGGTGCGCTACTCGGGCACCCAGGCGCTTTGCCGGGTGATGGTGGAGGCCCCCACCCGGGAGGAAACCGAGCGCCTCTGCCGGCAGATCGCCGATGTGGTCCGCAGGCGGCTGGGGGCCTGACGGCCGCATTAATCGAAAAAACACCCCCCGCGGATTGACCGCGGAGGGTGACGGCGGTGGGGGCAAAAATCGGGCGAAAAAACCGTTATTCCCGGCTGCCGCCGAAAATGTGCAGCAGCATGATGAAGAGGTTGATAAAGTCGAGATAAAGGGATAGGGCGCCCATGATGGCGCCTTTGCGGACCACCCCGGCCTCGAGTCCCGCGGGCTGGGAAAGGGCCATATTTTTGATTTTCTGGGTGTCATAGGCGGTCAGCCCGACGAACACCAGAACGCCGATGTAGCTGATGATGGCCTGCAGTCCGGAGCTCCTGAAGAACAGGTTGGCCAGGCTGGCGATGATGATCCCGATCAAGCCCATGAACATGAAATTGCCCATCGAGGTCAGGTCCCGGCGGGTGAACCAGCCGTAGACGCTGCAGGCCAGAAACGTGGCCGCGCAAACGAAGAAAACCGACACGATGGAGGTTCTGGCATACACCAGAAAGATCGAGGACAGGGTCACACCGTTTAGGGCCGAATAGACCACGAAAACCGCCGTCGCGGTGGAGGCCTCCATCTTGTGGACCCGCGCGGCCAGGGAAAACACCAACCCCAGCTGGGCGATCACGAGTATTATCAGCACCATGGGGGAGCCGAAGACCACCCGCAGGATGGCTTCGCTGGTGGAGACATAGTATGCCACAAACCCGGTCAGGGCAAGACCGGCCGCCATCCAGTTGTAGACGCTGCGCACAAACGCGTTGACCTGGACCTGGGTTTGGGTGCGCTCAAGTGGTAACGACTGCATTCTGACCTCCTTGATTTTTTAAAAAGGTTTAATTTAGGCTGAAGATAACACAATACCGGGGGTTTTCAAGGGTAATCGGGATCCATTCATTCCCAAATGCCGACAATCCGAGATGAAAGCCGAAGAACTCTACCAGCACCTCAAAGATCTGGCCGAAAAGCTCGGCATCAGCGTCCGGGAGCAGAACCTTCGGCACGCGGGGCTGCGGGTGCGCAGCGGCTTTTGCATGGTCAAGGGCCATCCGATGTATATCATGAGCAAGCACTTGAACATCCACCGCAAAAACGAAAAGCTGGCGGAGTGCCTCAACCGTTTTCCCCTCGAGGGGATCTACCTGGTGCCGACGGTGCGGGAGTTTCTCCAGCACCACGGCCCGGCTGCCGAGGCCCCCAACCAGAAAACAGACGGGGCATAGGGGAAAGGGCCGGCCCGCTTGGTCAAAATTAAAAGTTTACATAATATTCATTATCAGACTAATTGATTCGGTGCGGTTTCCGGGCTCGGCCCCGGACAGGCCCAAGCTTCATAATACAAAAGGATTGAATTTTTCCCACAAACTATGCTAGTGAGTCCCATAATCTGATCAGTGGTACATCGCCCACGCGCAATCTCAGCCCATTTTTCCACCCGCAGTCGGTCAGGCTGCCGATCCAGCGGAAACCCCAGGTCGCCGTGAAGGAAGTTCAAGCCGACACCCCCAGCCAGATCTACACGGTCTCCCGACTCACCGCCGAGATAAAAACCCTTCTGGAAGACCGCTATCCCTTCATCTGGGTTTCCGGTGAGGTCACCAATTTCGTGCGCGCCGGTTCGGGCCATTTCTATTTCGCACTCAAGGACGACAAGGCCCAGATCAAGGCGGTGATGTTTCGCGGTCAGACCCGCGGCGTCAAATTTCTCCCCGAAAACGGCATGCACCTCTGCGGTCTGGGCCGCGTCAGCGTTTACGAGCCCCGGGGTGTGTATCAGATCATTTTCGAATTCTTGGAACCCCAGGGGGTCGGTGCGCTTCAGGTGGCGTTCGAACAGCTCAAAAATCGGCTGGCCGCCGAGGGCCTCTTCGACGCCCGGCACAAAAAACCCCTGCCTCCGGTACCCCGCTGCGTTGGCTTGATCACCTCTCCGGCCGGCGCCGCGCTCCAGGACCTGCTTCAAATCATGGGGCGCCGTTTTCCCAACCTGGCGGTCGAAATCCTGCCGGTGCGGGTCCAGGGGCAAGGGGCCGCCGAGGAAATCGCCGCCGCCCTGGTGCTTGCCAACCTGCGCGCAACCGCGGATGTAATCATCGTGGCCCGCGGCGGCGGCTCGCTGGAGGACCTCAGCGCCTTCAATACCGAGGCCGTTGCGCGGGCCATTTTCGCCTCCCGCATCCCCGTGGTTTCGGCGGTGGGCCATGAAACCGATTTCACCATTGCCGACTTTGTGGCCGATCTGCGGGCGCCAACCCCCTCGGCCGCGGCCGAGCTGGTGGTGCCGCTGAAATCCGAGCTGACCGCCCGCTGCCGGGGTGTGTACGCCCTTCTGCTGCAAGCCATGTTGCGCCTTCTGGCCGCGCGGCGCGATGCCCTGGGACAGACCCGGCGCGCCCTGGTCGACCCCCGCAAGCGGCTCCAAGACCTGCGGCTGCGGCTGGACGATCACCTCGGTCGGCTGCAACGCGCGGGCATCCGCGACCTGCAGATGCGCCGTGAGCGCCTCTCCTGGCGGGTCAAGAAACTCTTTGCCCATTCCCCCCTGGAAAGGGTTCGGCGTCATAAAGCGACGATTGAATTAATAAACTCCAAGATTATGAATTTTATGCATAAAAATTATATCATAAAAAAATCACGGCTGAACGCTGCGGCTGGCAAATTGAGCGCCCTCGGTCCGCCGGCGGTCTTGGCCCGGGGCTACAGCATTACCCGCTCGCTTCCCGATGGCAGGGTCGTTCGGGACAGCCGTCAGGTGGACATCGGCCAAGTTCTCCGGGTAATCGTGGCAAAAGGAAGTTTAACCTGCAAGATTGAGGATAGAAGCGACCATGGCCTCCCCCAACTTTGAAAAAGCCCTGCAGCAGCTCGAGGAAATTGTCCAAGAACTGGAAGCCGGTGATCTGCCGCTTGAAAAAGCCCTGAAAAGATTTGAAGACGGCATCCGGCTCTCCAAGCTGTGCGCCCAGAAGCTCGATGAAACCGAAAAACGGGTCACCCTGCTGATGCGGGATTCGGCCGGCAATTTGAGCGAAACCCCTTTTGCTGATAAGCGCGGCGAGAACGATGTTTGAGCTGCCGTCCTATCTGGACGCGCGCCGGCGTCAGGTCGAGGCCGCACTGGCCCGTGTTTTTGAGGAACTCGGCAGCCCCGGGCGGCTGATCGATGCCATGCGCTATTCGCTCACGGCCGGCGGCAAACGCCTGCGCCCGGTGCTCTGCATGGCCGCCTGCGAGGCCGTCGGTGCAAAACCTGAAGTAGCCCTCAAACCGGCCTGCGCCCTGGAATTGATTCACACCTACTCCCTGATCCATGACGATCTGCCGGCCATGGACGACGATGCCCTGCGCCGGGGTCAGCCGACCTGCCACGTGGCCTTCGACGAAGCCACCGCCATTCTCGCCGGAGACGCCCTGCTGACCCTTGCCTTCCAGGTCCTGGCCCAACCCAGTGCCGACGGCCGACCGGCAACGGAAACCCAGATCGCCGTGATTGCCCGGATCTCCCGCGCCGCCGGCTGCCGGGGGATGGTCGAGGGCCAGATGCGGGATATCGCCGCCGAAGGCCGCCCCATGGCGTTGGACCGGCTGGCCGAGCTGCACGGCCTCAAAACCGGCGCTCTGATCACGGCCGCGGTTGGCAGCGGGGCCCTCTGGGCCGGGGGCAGCGAAGCGCAGGTGCGCGCTTTGGAGCATTTCGGCGCCAAAATTGGCCTGGCCTTTCAGGTGACCGACGACAATCTCAACGTCGAGGGAGACCCTGCGGAGCTGGGCAAAGCGGTTGGCACCGATGCCGCCCGCAGCAAAACCACCTACCCCGTCCTGCTGGGTCTGGAGCGTTCCAAAGCCCTGGCGCGGGAGCTGGTCGGGGAAGGCTTGCAGGCAATCGCCGCATTTGATACGAAAGCAGACCCGCTGCGGGCGATCGCAAACTACATCGTCAATCGCCGGCGGTAGCCTTGCGTTTAAAAAGAGAGGGTCCAGCCTTGCCTTTATTGACCCAAATCGACTCACCGGATGACCTCAAAAACCTGCGCCGCAAACAGCTGCCGGCCCTTGCGGCCGAAATCCGGCAGCAGATCGTCGAGGTCGTCTCCCACACCGGCGGGCATCTGGCGCCCAGTCTGGGCGTGGTTGAGCTGGCGATCGCCATCCACTACGTTTTTGACGCGCCGGGGGACAAGATCCTCTGGGACGTGGGGCATCAGGCCTATGCCCACAAACTGCTCACCGGCCGCCGCGACCGCTTCGCGACCCTGCGCCAGTTCGGGGGCCTGTGCGGCTTTACGCGCCGCTCGGAAAGCCCCTACGACGCCTTTTCCACCGGCCACAGCAGCACCTCGATTTCCGCCGGTCTGGGGATGTCGTGCGCCAAACGCCTCAAAAACGACCCCGGCAAGGTGATCGCCGTGATCGGCGACGGCTCCATGACCGCCGGCATCGCCTACGAGGGGCTCAACCAGGCCGGCGACATCAACAAGGACCTGATCGTGATCCTCAACGACAACGACATGTCCATCGCCCGCAACGTCGGCGCCCTCTCCTCTTTTCTCAGCCGCACCTTCTCCACCAAGTACCTCCAGGACCTGCGCAAGGAGTTCGGCGAGTTTCTCAAATCGCTGCCCAAAATCGGCGACGACGTTTATCAGTTCGCCAAACGCTCGGAGGAGTCCTTCAAGAGCTTCATCACCCCCGGTATGCTGTTTGAGGCCTTCGGCTTCACCTACTTCGGCCCCATCAACGGCCACAATCTGACCCACCTGATCGACATTCTCAACAACGTCAAGGCCCTGCGGGAGCCCGTGCTGCTGCACGTCACCACCAAGAAAGGCAAAGGTTACCCGCCCGCCGAGCAAAACCCGGTCTATTTCCACGGCTGCGGCTGCTTCGAAGTCAACACCGGCAACTGCATCCAGCATCCCGGCGACCCCCCCAGCTACACCCAGGTCTTCGGTCAGAGCCTGGTGGAACTGGCCGAAAAAAATTCCGCCATCGTCGCCGTCACCGCGGCCATGCCCGAGGGGACCGGCCTGCGCCAGTTTTCGGAGGCCTTCCCCGAGCGCTTTTTCGATGTGGGCATTGCCGAGCAGCACGGCGTCACCTTCGCGGCCGGGCTGGCCGCCGAAGGGATGCGGCCGGTGGTGGCGATCTACTCGACCTTCCTGCAGCGGGCCTACGACCAGATTCTGCACGACGTCTGCATCGATTCGCTGCCGGTGATTTTCGCACTGGA